>Ga0182024_10002503_pt1 | contig 45435 bp, 46 predicted proteins | sample P32metaG_FD_120480 | JGI IMG/M metagenome (GOLD analysis project Ga0182024, IMG submission 120480) | Permafrost microbial communities from Stordalen Mire, Sweden - P3-2 metaG (Illumina Assembly) | ecosystem: Environmental > Terrestrial > Soil > Wetlands > Permafrost | place: Sweden: Stordalen... | reverse complement strand
TCAAGTTCCATTGTGGGTCGGTCAAATCATGTGTATAACGCATCCTCAGTTTGTAGAGGTACGCGCTGTAAAGTACAAGTTATCGTTAACGTAAGTTTTTCGGCGTTTTTAAACAGGCTCTTAATTGAATTGACGGTGCCCGTGACAATCATTAGATTTCCTGAAGGATATGAAATAAGGAATAGCATAATTAATGATCGGCTTTTTTCGTAATTTGTTTTGTTCCTCTCTCGGCAAGAAGTACCTCATGGCTGGCACGGGTCTGTTGATGATATTATTCGTCATCGGCCACATGCTCGGCAATTTGCAGATTTTCCTCGGGGCCGAGTCGATTAATCGTTATGGCAATTTCCTTCAGACCAACGTGGAAGTTCTTTGGCCGGTGCGCATCGCGCTCATCGCCATAATACTCATTCATATCTGGTCGGCCACAAAACTGACGATGGAGAATCGGGCCGCCCGTCCTGTCGCCTACCAGCACTGGGAGCCGACCGCCGCCAGCTACGCCTCCCGCACGATGATGGTCAGTGGCGTGATTGTGGCGGTGTTCATTGTCTATCATCTGCTTCATTACACGGCCATGGTGGAAGCAGTGAATCTGAAAGGCGAAAACTTTGCCGAGTTTAAAGACGCGAACGGACGGCACGACATTTATAGAATGATGGTCGTGGGTTTCAGCCAGCCACTGGTCTGCATTTTTTATATTATCGGAGTGGGCCTGCTGTGCCTTCACTTGAGCCACGGGGCCAGCGCCATGTGGCAATCGTTGGGCTGGAAGAAACGCTCCTACGGCCCGTGCCTGGACCGCATGGCCAAACGCGGCTCGGCCTTGATTTTTTTGGGCTACGTTATTATCCCGATTTCGATTTGGCTGAAGTGGATCCAATGAAACTCGATTCCAAAATCCCAACCGGACCGCTGGCGCAAAAGTGGGATCAGCATAAGTTCGCCATGAAGCTGGTCAATCCGGCCAACAAGCGAAAATATGACGTAATTGTCGTCGGGACCGGATTGGCCGGGGCTTCGGCAGCCGCGAGCCTGGCGGAACTCGGCTATAACGTGAAAACGTTTTGTTACCAGGACAGCCCCCGGCGCGCCCACAGCATCGCGGCGCAAGGCGGCATCAATGCGGCCAAGAATTATCAAAACGACGGGGACAGCGTGCAACGCCTGTTTTACGACACCATCAAAGGCGGGGATTTCCGGGCGCGGGAAGCCAATGTCTATCGCCTGGCGCAAGTCAGTGTCAACATCATTGATCAATGCGTCGCGCAAGGGGTGCCGTTCGCGCGGGAATACGGCGGGCTGCTGGCCAACCGCTCCTTCGGCGGCGCGCAGGTTTCCCGGACGTTTTACGCGCGAGGCCAAACCGGGCAGCAATTATTATTGGGCGCTTACCAGGCGCTGTGCCGGCAAATCGGCAAGGGCAAAGTCAAAATGTTCCCGCGCACCGAAATGCTCGATCTCGTGGTCGTCAACGGGCACGCCCGCGGCATAATTGTGCGCGACCTGGTCAGCGGGGAAATTTCGGCCCATGCGGCGGACGCGGTCGTGCTGGCCACCGGCGGTTATGGCAATGTTTTTTACCTGTCCACCAATGCCAAAGGCTGCAACGTCACCGCCACGTGGCGCGCCTACAAAAAAGGCGCGGGCATGGCTAATCCTTGTTACACGCAGATTCATCCGACGTGCATCCCGGTCAGCGGCGATCATCAATCCAAACTGACCCTGATGTCCGAGTCATTGCGCAACGACGGACGTGTCTGGGTGCCGAAAAAAAAGGGAGACAAGCGCCCGCCGCGCGACATACCGGAGGAGGAGCGCGATTATTTTTTGGAACGGAAATATCCCAGCTTCGGCAACCTCGCCCCGCGCGACATCTCCTCGCGGGCGGCCAAGGAAGTTTGCGACGAAGGACGCGGCGTGGGGCCGGGCGGACGGGGCGTTTACCTCGATTTTGCGGACGCGATCAAAAGGATCGGGGAAGGGGAGGTGCGCGAGCGTTACGGAAATCTTTTTGACATGTATGAAAAGATCACCGGCGAAAACGCCTACCATGCGCCAATGCGCATCTATCCCGCCGTGCATTACACCATGGGCGGGACGTGGGTGGACTATAATTTGATGAGCGCCGTTCCGGGCTTGTTTGTGCTGGGCGAGGCGAATTTTTCCGATCATGGCGCCAACCGCCTCGGAGCCAGCGCCCTCATGCAGGGATTGGCCGACGGCTATTTCATCCTGCCTTACACCATTGGCGATTATTTCGCCACTGCTAAACAACCCAAGGTGCGATCCGACCAACCCGAATTCATAAAGGCAACGGACGACGTCGTCGCCTTGACCAAAAAGTTGCTCAGTATCAATGGCAAGCGCACCGTCAACTCGTTTCACAAGGAGTTGGGGACGATGGTTTGGGAAAAATGCGGCATGGCCCGGAATGAAAAAGGGTTGAAGGAACTGCTGCAACAAATTCCCGCGTTGCGGGAGGAATTTTGGAAAAATGTCAAAGTGGCCGGGCAAAATGAGGAATTGAATCAGAACCTGGAACACGCCGGGCGCGTGGCGGATTTTCTGGAATTTGCCGAACTTCTTTGCCTCGACGCGTTGCAGCGGCGCGAATCTTGCGGCGGCCATTTTCGCACGGAATTTCAAACCGACGACGGCGAAGCCAGGCGCGACGATGACAACTTCGCCTATGTTGCGGCCTGGGAATACGCCGGACCGGGCCAGCCGCCAATCTTGAACAAGGAACCGCTGGTCTATGAAGAAGTCCACATGAGCACGCGGAGTTACAAGTGAGCCTGAAATGAACCTTACCCTAAAAGTTTGGCGGCAAAAGGATGGCAAAAGCGAGGGCAAACTCGTCACCTATCGAGCTAAAAATGTCCTGGCCGACATGTCCTTTCTGGAAATGCTCGATGTCGTCAACGAAGGCCTCATCGCGGCGGGCGAGGAGCCAATTGCGTTCGATTCCGATTGCCGCGAGGGCATCTGCGGCACTTGCTCAATGATGATCAACGGCCTGGCGCACGGCGGCCAGCGCGGCACGACCGTCTGTCAGTTGCACATGCGCCATTTCAAAGACGGCGACACGATAATCATCGAACCGTGGCGTGCGCGCCCGTTTCCGGTGCTCAAAGATTTGGTAACCGACCGCAAGGCGTTCGATCGCATCATCCAATCGGGTGGATTCGTTTCGGTCAACACCGGCGGAACGCCCGACGCCAACTGCCTGCCAATTGGCAAAGTGGAGGCGGACGAAGCCATGGACGCCGCGGCCTGCATTGGCTGCGGAGCGTGCGTGGCGGCGTGCAAGAATGCCTCGGCCATGCTGTTCGTTTCCGCAAAAGTTTCCCATTTGGCTGTGTTGCCGCAGGGCAAACCGGAACGGGAACAGCGCGTGCTCAACATGGTCGGGGCCATGGACGAAGCAGGCTTTGGCGCCTGCACGGTGACCGGCTCATGCGAAGCGGTATGCCCGAAGGAAATCAGTCTTGACTTCATCGCCCGCATGAACCGCGAGTACGGCAAGGCCATCCTCAAAAATTCGCTTCCGGCCAAAAGCGGCGGCGACTAGGAGTTTTCGTGAAGATTATCACTGATCCCCGTTGCGCTGAATATTCCGCGCGGGGCCATCCCGAACGTCCCGAGCGAATCAGCCGCACCGTGGAAGCGCTCAAGGCCCAGGACAAATTGAAATTGGCCTGGAGTGAGCCAGGGTCCGCCGATGACGGTGCCATTCTGCGCGCGCACACCGCCCAACATCTGGAACAAATTCAGAAATCTTTCGACTTCGACGCTGACACCCCCGCATATCCAAACATTGCGGAACATGCGCGGCGCTCAGCGGGAGGGGCTTTGCAAGCGTTGAAATCGGCCATGGCGGGCGAAGCCGCCTTCAGCCTGATGCGTCCACCCGGCCACCACGCTACGAAGGAACGGGCCATGGGCTTTTGTTACCTCAATTCGATTGCCATCGCCACGCTCGCGGCCCGCGCCGGCGGATGCAAACGGGCCGCGGTGTTCGATTTCGATGTGCATCATGGCAACGGCACGGAGGACATTCTGCTTGACCAACCGGGTTGCTCCTTTATTTCCATTCATCAATATCCGGCCTATCCGGGAACCGGCCTGGAAAACCGCGGCAGCAACTGTTTTAATTTTCCGGTGCAACCGGCCACACCGCGCCAGGAATATCGCGCCATTTTATCGAAGGCATTTGAAACGCTGAAAAAATTCCAACCCGACATGGTGGCTGTTTCCGCCGGGTTCGACGCCTACCGCAACGATCCGCTGGCTGATGGCACGCTGGAAGCGGAAGATTATTATTGGCTGGGCGAAACGATTCGGCAGTTGGACGTTCCGACCTTCAGCGTTTTGGAAGGCGGGTACAGCACAGCATTGCCGGAACTCATTTTGGCCTATATATCCGGAGTGAACGGATGAAAATTCTTGTGGCCATCACGGGCGCCAGCGGCGCGTTGTACGCGCAGCGCCTCCTCGATAATCTTGATCCGCGCCAGCACGAAGTTCACGTCGTGTTGAGCAACTACGCGCAAGTCGTGCTGGCCAAGGAATTGCCCGGCGGCCTTCGCCTCCCAGAGGGAGTCAAAACCCATGGACTCAAAAGCATGAACGCTCCCTTTGCCAGCGGCTCCAACCCGCTCGACGCCATGGTCATCATTCCCTGCACGATGGGGACGTTGGGACGTATCGCGCACGGCTTTAGCGAGGATGTTTTGTTGCGCGCCGCAGACGTCACGCTAAAGGAAAAGAAAAAATTGATTCTGGTGCCGCGCGAAACCCCCTTGAGCCTGGTGCATGTCAAGAATTTTGAATTGCTTCTGCTGGCCGGGGCCACCCTCCTTCCGGCCAATCCGTCCTTTTACCATAATCCAACGACTATCGAGGGCGTCATCGACACGGTCGTAGCCCGGGTGCTGGATCACCTGGGTATTCCGCAGAATCTCCTGCCACGCTGGGGGGAAGAACCGGAGTAGGAATCGAGGCTTTTGGGAAAGGTTTGGTCAGACGTCCAATTCAAGCAGGTAGGCCAGGGCGCCCCTGACTTGTGCCAGCACTTCGGGATAGAATTCGCCGGCTCGTTTTCCAAGCCGGAAATGTTCCACAGCCGCGATTCCCTGAACGTTGGCCACGCCGCGATCGTGTCCTGGCAGAAATTTCACCCTGGGTAAAGGCACCTCATATTTTCCTCCCTTGCTTGCCGTGGTCAGCGGCACACACGCGGACAGCGCTCGCACGGCGTCGTCATCTTGCCGCGACACAATCAAAAGTGGACGAACCTTTCCCTTCAATCCCAAGTCAACCCAATATACCTCACCAGGCTTTGGATTCATCGTAGAAACTCTCCAAAGTCTCTGCCCGTTGTTCCCACGGGGAGAGGGCGGTTTCATCCGGTTCCAACGCCAAACGTACTGGAACCCTGCCAGTACGGGCAATCTCGGCCAGAAAAATTCTGAACACTTCGCCGGTGTCCGTGCCAAGCCGTTGAGTCACGGAATTCACTTTTTTCAACAAAGGTTTTTCAACCCGACAACGAAATAGCACAGTCATGTGCTCAACTGTAGCTCATCTGTGCGCCTATTCAAGCATTTTTTGTTCTGTCGGCGCAATGCGGACGCGAAATCCGTATTGATTTAGTCTGCCTTCAGAATTAATTTTCCGCATGGTCGTCGACGTAGCGCGTTTGTGTTAGACAAACTTCAATCCGGGCAACGTCCTGTTTGAAAGAGATGTCATCCGCGCCCAACATCGAACGCCTTTACGATGACCATTCCCCTGCCCTGTTTGCCTTTCTCCTAAATCTGCTCCGCAATGAAGCGGATACGCAGGATGTCATGCAAGAGTTGTTCATCAAACTGGCCCGCCGTCCGGCCTTGTTGGAAAACGTCCGCGATGAATGCGGATTCCTGCTGCGCCTCTCCCACAATCTGGCCATTGATTTAATGCGCCGGCACGGGACCCGCGAAAAAAATTACAACCAGCTCGCTCAGGAACCAATGGCCCTATTCGCCAATAGCCCGGATCCTGACGAGCAGACGTTCCGCGAAACACTGGCCGCAGCGCTGGGCGAATTATCCGCCGACCAGCGCGCCGTGGTGCATTTGAAACTTTGGGAGAAACTCACTTTTGAAGCCATTGCCGAGACACTGGAGATTCCCCCGAACACCGCGGCCAGCCGCTACCGCTATGGAATAGACAAATTGCGCGAGCGGCTGCGTCCCATCTATGAGGAAATCAAATGAACTCCGAATTTGAAAACAAAGTGCAAAGCCAGCCGATACGCGAAGTCCCGCCACATTGGCGCGCTCGAATTGTGGCCGCCGCGCAACCTCAGCCATCTCGATGGCGCGAATGGTTTCAACCCTTTCCACGAGCATGGGGAGCGCTGGGTGCGGCGTGGGTGGTAATCATCGCTCTTCATTTTACCACGCCACATGAACCGCGTTTCACGGGTAATTCCTACGCACCGCAGTCCTTCGCCATTTTGCAGGAGCAAACGATGATGATGGCCCAACTGCTTGGCCCAACCAATGCCGATGAAAAGCCCTCCGCCCTGCCAGCCGAGCCGAAGCCAAGAACCGAAAGGACGCGCAAAGAACTTATCGGCTAACCTGTCGATTTATGGAAAACGCGCCTGTCACGCCCGCCGCCCGCCGGGGATTCTTTCGCCGCCTTCTTAGTTGGCGCGGAGTTTTATTGTTGCTGGCGTCATTTATCACGCTCGTGGCGCTGTTGCTTGCGGAAGAGAATTGGCGTGGCAGCAGGGACTGGCAAAACTACAAACGCGAAATGGAAGCCAAAGGCGAAAGTTTCGACGCCGCCCGCCTGGTTCCGCCAAAAGTTCCCGATGACCAGAATCTGGCCATGATACCCTTTTTCACGACCGAAAACGCAGATGCAGGCCAAATGACAGGGCAAACCGATCAGTTTAAATGGCCTAACCATCCCACTCGCCCGCTTACATGGCGCTATGGTTGGGCCGCGGACCTGACCGGCTGGGCGAAGGCTTTTCACGGTCCCAGCGCCGATTTGGTCCAATCCGCTTCGACCGTGCTGGATTTTCTAAATAAGCACGAACCGGTTTTCACGACCCTGACTTCCGCGAAGCAGCGATCCGCCTGTCGATTCAACATCCGTTACGAAAACTGGGAACATCCGCATGTCGAGAGCGCGATGATTCAGCAACTCGTCAGAATCAAAGACTTGATCAGAGTGCTTTCCTTGCGGGCGCAAGCGGAAATGGTTTCCGGCCGGACAGACCAGGCGATTGACGACATCAACGTGATGTTCCGCATTGACAGCGGACTGAAAGATGAGCCGTTGCTCATTTCGCAACTGGTCCGGATGGCGGCCATGTCGATCATAATACAGCCCTTGGGCGAAGGTTTGGCTGAACGTCGCTGGTCCGATGTTCAACTTCAGGTCTTGCAGGAACGTCTGCAAAAGACCGATCTGATTGCCTCGACCGTCCAGGCGATGTACGGCGAGCGCGACATTTGCGTCAATCAAACATTCGACCGCGGTGGATATTTCCCCTCCCTGTTTCCTCATGGTTGGGCGCGTCTCGAACAACTCAATCTTAATCGTGCCTTCCAAAACATGATCATTCCCCGCATGGACCTTGCGGCGAGGGAAATCAATCCAAGTGTCAACCATTCGATTGACGCCTCTTTGGAAAACTTCTCGAGCAGCAATGTTTTCGACGCTGAGATTCACCATTCCATACTCGCCAGGATGACCCTGCCGGCGTATTCGCGTGTGCCGCAAAAAGTCGCGTTCGAGCAAAGCGAGGTGGACATGGCCGTGCTGGCGTGTGCCCTGGAACGCTACCGGCTGGCGCGCGGCCAATACCCGGAAGAACTCAACGCCCTGATCCCGCGCTTTGTCGCCGTTTTGCCGCACGACATCATCAATGGGCAGCCGTTGCAATATCGGCGTACCGACGATGGAAGATTCATCATTTATTCCATCGGCTGGAACGAAAAGGACGACGGCGGCGTGGTCGCTACGACCAAAGACAAGCCGCCCCGTCAGGATGTCCTGCAAGGCGATTGGGTTCTGCAATATCCCGAGGGGAAATGACCCTTTGGCTGCCAATCATCCTCTGCCAGACCTTCTCTGCGTTGCTTCATAAATTCTTGCCGATGCAGTCTTAACTGCTGATCGCAATAGATATCACGGTTTTTAGAAATTCCTTCAAAAATCATTTGACGATATAATATGTTAGATGTAGTATTATCTTAATGAAACATGGAAACAGGAGAAAAAGACAGAAATATGAATGAATCCGCCGTCCCCCCAATGGCTATCGCGGGCGGGTCTGCCTTCGCGAGGCTTTTTCCCTCGCTCCGGCAGGCGGAGCCTCCACCTTCGCCGCAGCGGCTTCGGCGGACGAGAGGATGGACAAGTCGGCGTGACCAGAGACATGCCGAGTGCCGATCAGTTCGCAGTCAATGTCCTCTCCAGCATAAATTCCAGTCCCGAACGCATTCGGGGTTGGAGAAAAATGGCACTTCTCCAATAACGTGGTATTGGCCCATTTTTCGATCCACGAAATCCGAACCCGCTGCAAGCCAGGATGATCCGGCTGAAATTGAACGCAATCAGAGCTGGAAATTTCTCCAATTTCTGGAGAATTTCTCCGGGGTATACCCCACCGGGGGGAGGGGGCAAACAAAGTGCTGTCAGAACATAGGTAACCATGGCAGTCCAACTCGGTCGCACCGCGTCGCAGTCAGTCGCAGCGATCTATTTGGGGTTCGACCCCCGAACGCTTTCGGGGCACCCCACCGGGAATTTTACAAATACCTTAATATGAACTATTTACAAAATAATCGGCTTTTAGGTGGGTCAGAGTCAGTCAAAGCGATCAAACGAGTTCCAAGGGGAAGCAAACACGAAACAGACTGCAGGAATTCGCGTTATGCGACCGGTTTTGGTGCTAATTCGTGTTATTTCGTGCCAAAAAATATCCACCCCAAATCCAAGCCACAACATTTATGCAAAATCAAACCTGGACGGCAGGATTAGGATTAAGATTAGGAGACGGACTGACCGTTCGTCTTGACCAACCTGCTCTGGCAGGCTTGAATTCATGCTGGATGCGCATTCTGTTCCAGCAACTGCGAAAATGGTCCGAATTCATCAAATTCTCCCATACCGTTTTCGCGCTGCCGTTCGCCTTGGCCTCGATGGCCGTGGCGGCGCGTGATGATCGCGGCTGGCCGGGATGGCGCATTTTCCTACTGATCCTGGCGGCAATGGTTTGCGCGCGAACTTGCGCCATGTCGTTTAATCGGATCGCCGACCGCGACTTTGACCGGGCGAATCCCCGGACGGCGGCGCGGCATTTGCCAGCCGGGCGGATTACGCTCGGCGAAGCCTGGGCGCTTTGCCTGTTGAGCGCGGCGGGTCTGGTGGCGGCCAGCTATTGGATCAATCCCGTTTGTTTCTATCTTTCACCAGTTGCGCTTATTTTTGTCTGTTTCTATTCGTTGACGAAACGGTTCACGGATTTTACGCATATTTTCCTCGGTTTGGCGCTGGCACTGGCACCGATCGGGGCGTGGCTGGCGGTGAGAGGAAATTTCCGGCTCTTCCCATCGGGTCACGGCTGGCAGACTTTGCAATACAGCGCCCTGTTGCCATTGCTGCTGGCGGGGGCCGTGGTATTTTGGCTGATTGGGTTCGACATCATATATGCGTTGCAAGATTACGAATTTGATCGGAAGCAAGGGTTGCATTCGCTAGTCGTGCGGTGGGGAGTGAAAAACGCGCTGGCGGCTTCGTTCCTTTCGCACATGGTCATGTGGGGTGTACTGGTCGCGTTTGGGTTTCTGGCCGGCTTCCGGCTGGCTTATTGGGTGGGGCTGATTTTTATCCTGGGTTGCCTGGTCATGGAACACTGGCTGGCGCGACGCCGCAGTTTAAATTGGATTAATCACGCGTTTTTCCGCCTCAATGCCGTGATCAGCGTCGTGTTTCTGATTGTGGCCCTGGTGGAAGTTGTGTTTCCATTTCTGCAATTTAAGCGGTGAAAATTTTCTGGCAAAACCACGAATTGCGCGACCTTTATGAAAAGGTCGAGGCCGGCCAGCGCATTTCGGAGGAGGACGCGGTCCGCCTCCTGCAAAGCAAAGACCTAAACGCGCTGGGAGTCATGGCCGATCTGGTGCGGGAGCGCAAGACCGGCGATCGCGCCAGCTACATTATCAATTGCTACATTAACTATTCCAATTACTGCATTCTGAGCTGCCAGTTTTGCGCGTTTGCCCGCAAGAAGCGCGACGCGGACGGCATGCAATACACCGTCGAGGAAATCGTGCTCAAGGCCCGCGAAGCCTTGAAATTGGGCATCACGGAATTGCATATCGTCGGCGGATTGCACCCCTCGCTGCCCTTCAGTTATTACACGGACATGCTGCGCGCGCTCAAGGCGCTGGATGCGCGCCTGCAATTGAAATGCTTCACCGCGATTGAAATATTGCACCTCGGCTGGCTGGCCAAAAAAAACGTGCGCGACACGTTGCTGGCCTTGCGCGAAGCCGGACTCGAATCCCTGACCGGCGGCGGCGCGGAAATTTTCCGCAAGGAAGTCCGCTCGCAAATCGCCAAGGGCAAGGAATCCGCGGAGGAGTATCTGGACGTGCATCGCACCTGGCACCAACTGGGCGGACGCAGCACTTGCACCATGCTCTACGGGCATGTGGAATCCCTGACCGACCGCGTGGACCATTTGCAAAAGCTGCGGAGTTTACAGGACGAAACGCACGGTTTCACCGGCTTCGTTCCCCTGCCCTATCAGCCGGAGAACAATGAAATCCCGGTCAAGACGCCGCCGAGCGGCTTTGATTCCTTGCGCACCATTGCTGTCAGCCGGATATATTTGGATAACTTTGACCACATCACGGCCTACTGGGTTGGATTGGGCTTGAAACTGGCGCAAGTGGCCTTGAATTACGGGGCGGATGACTTGCACGGGACGATTGTGGAAGAAAACATTTTTCACATGGCGGGCGCACAAACCCCGCAATTGCAAACTGAAGCCGACATGATCAAAGCCATCCGCGAAACCGGCCGCATCCCGATGCAGCGTGATACGTTTTACCAGCCGATCAAAGTCTGGGACGAAGCGCCGCCGGCCCAAAGCGCGGCCGAAGCAGGGCCGTCAAAAATTCTGGAGGATAATCTCGCCTCGGCGTGAGCCGCTGCCACTATGTCAACGCCCGACAATCTCCCAAAGTTGCGCTTGGCTCCGCCGGAAACTGCGGAAGAACTGGCGCACCGCTTCGAGCGTGAAACCCGGCCCGTCCTGCTGCAACGGGAGAGCGCGCTGGAAAGTTCCCTCAGCCCATTCCGCGTCGGCTCCGTGCCTTATCTCAACGCCGCGCCTTTGACGCGTGGTCTGAAGGAGCAGATCATTTTCGTGCCGCCTTCGGCGCTGGCGGAGAAGTTGCGTCGCGATGAACTGGACGCGGCGCTGGTCAGTATCACAGAAGTATTATTGACTGACCGTTACGATATACTCGACGGAATCGCCGTGGCGTCGCTGGGCGAGGTTAAAAGTGTTTTTCTGGCTCATCGCCAGCCACTCGAGGAGATCAGGGAAATCTTTTGCGACCCCGCATCTCTGGCCGGCCTCAATCTGCTCAAAGTGCTCTTGGCCGAACGCGGATTAAAGCCCACGCTGCAACCGCTGCCGGATTACAAGGACGCGGCCGCGCTGCCGAATGTTTTTATGATCGGCGATCCGGCCATTGAATTCCTGCGCGCGCCTCATGCGCATGAGATTTGGGACTTGGGCGCAGCTTGGTATGAATTGACCAAGCTGCCTTTTGTTTATGCGGTCTGGGCCTTGCGCCGTATTCCCAATGAGCCGTTGCGCCGCCGGTTGCGCGAAGCAAAAAATTTCGGTTTGGACACGCTGGATTACATTATTTCCAGCCGGAACGAATTCGATTACGCGTTTCGCAAGGATTATCTCGAGTGGCACATTCATTATCACTTGGGGACCGAGGAGCGGCGCGGGATTGCCCGTTTCATTGAGCTTCTGCGCAAGCATGGCTTGGGACCGGTCCATGAACCCCGTTTTTTGCCATAGAATGCAAACCGTGACTCTCGCGCGTCATGCCATGGCAACTCGATTTGAGATTATCCTGCATGGCGAAAACGGGTCACGGCTGCGCGGCGCCGGCGAAGAAGCGCTGGCCGAAGTGGAACGGATTGAGGCGCAATTGAGCATTTATCGGCCAACGAGTGAAATCGCGCGGGTCAACGCCTGCGCCGCCCGCCAACCCGTGCGAGTCACTCCCGCGGTCTTTCGCCTTCTCGAACAGGCGCGCCAGCTTCATCACGAAAGCGGCGGCACTTTTGATATTACCATTGCGCCGTTGGTAAAATGCTGGGGCTTCATGGATGGTTCTGGCGCCCTGCCCGATCCCGTGGACATAGCCCGCGCCCGCGAACAAGTCGGCATGCAGCGCGTCATTTTGGACGAGAAAAATCTGACCGTCCGATTTGACGCCGAAGGGGTGATGCTCGATTTGGGCGCAATCGGCAAAGGCTATGCGATTGATCGGGCGGCAGAGACATTGCGCGAGGCCGGCGTCAGCAGCGCGCTGCTGCACGGGGGAACCAGCACCGTCTATGGGTTGGGCAAACCGCTTGGAGACGACGCATGGAGAGTGGCCATCGAATCACCGCCGGGAGACGATACGGGGCCGCGATGGACGGCCACAGTGCCGTTGCAAGACGAAGCGTTGTCTGTCTCGGCGGTGTGGGGAAAATTCTTTGAACACGAGGGAAAGAAGTTCGGCCACGTGCTGGATCCGCGCGCCGGCCAACCCGTGGCCAATGCTGTTCTTGCAGCGGTGGTGTTGCCATCGGCCGCGGAAACAGATGCCTTATCCACCGCGTTGCTGGTGGTGGGAACGGAAGGCCATGAAAAGATTGCGCAATTGCGTCCCGGTATACGAACGCTGGTCGTGGGCGGGAGCGCGGACAACTTTCGCGCCGACAGCAAAGGAATCGCGCTTAAAATGCGGGAAAGAATTGAAAAACCGCGTGGAAACAGTTAACTTCAGTTGAGATGTTGAGCGATCGGACATACATGCGAACAGAATATCGGCCCGCTTGGTCGATGACCACGATTCTCTTGATCTCGCTGTTCGTCTGTTTCGTGGTGCAACAAATTGTGGAGGCGGCGACCCCCTTGGGCTGGGTGGACGCCTGGTTTGCGCTCAGCATTCAGGGTTTGAAACATTGGAGAATTTATCAATTGTTGACGTTCCAGTTCATGCACGGCGGCTGGATGCATTTGCTCGGCAATATGATCGGGCTTTATTTCTTTGGCCGCGCCATGGAGGAAACGCTGGGAAAATGGGGGCTGTTAAGGCTCTACGTGCTCAGCGGAACGGTTGGCGGGCTGCTCCAAATCGCCCTCGCTTTGCTCTTTCCGGCTTATTTTGATCATGGCGTGGTTGGCGCTTCGGCGGGAGTTTTTGGCTTGATTGCCGCATTTGCCACGCGCGCACCGGATCAACCGATTACCTTGCTGGTCTTTTTTATTTTACCGGTCACATTTCCGGCCAAAGTCTTTTTGCTCATCTTCGCTTTCATCTCCATCTGTGGACTTGTCGGGCCCCTGATGCATCCGCCGATCTTTTCCAACATTGCCCACGCGGCCCATTTGGGAGGCATGTTGGCCGGCATTTTCTACATTCGCTGGGCGGGAAGAACGCCGCGCTCGTTCGAATTTTGGCGGCCCTTTGCGCGCCGCAACCCGCCCAAGCGGGAACTGGTCAGTGCAGCGCCCCGGCGCGCCTGGCGGACCGCCAGCAAACCCCCGGACGATTTGCCGCCCGCCGAATATATCAGCCGCGAAGTGGATCCGATCCTCGAAAAAATTTCAGCCCAGGGCATTCATAGTTTGACAGAGCGTGAGCGGCAGGTGCTGGAGGCAGCCCGCAATAAAATGGCCAAACACTGACCTTTCCGATTGCGCATTCCGCCGCCGTCGCGCACCATCGTCGCCGGTCACAAGTCGCCAAGCAACATGATTCAACGATATTCGCGGGCCGAAATGAGGGAAATCTGGAGCGAGCAGCGCAAGCTCGAAATCTGGCTGCAAATTGAACTGCTGGCCAGCCAGGCGCTGGTCGTGGAGGGCATTGTGCCCAAAAAGGATTTCGCGCAAATGAAGGCCAAGGCCGCCTTCAACATTGAACGTTGCAAAGAACTGGAGAAAACGCTTAACCACGATGTCATCGCCTTCACCACCAACGTCGCGGAAAACATCGGGGCGCCCGCCAGCCGCTGGCTCCATTTTGGCCTGACCAGCAGCGATATTATTGACACGGCTTTTGCGGTACAAATGGTGCAATCGGCCGACATTTTGATCGGCGATGTCAAAGCGTTGCGCGAAGTGATTAACCGCAAAGCGCGGCTGCATCAATTGACGCCGATGATCGGACGCAGCCACGGCATTCACGCCGAACCGACCACGTTTGGCTTGAAAATGGCGCTGATGCACGATGAATTCACCCGCGCCTTGCGGCGATTGGAAACTGTCCGGGAAACCGTGGCGGTCGGGAAACTTTCCGGGGCAGTCGGGACCAGCGCGCATCTTTCGCCACGGGTGGAAAAATATGTTTGCAAGAAGTTGGGTTTGCGGCCCGCGCCCATCGCCACGCAAGTGGTGGCCCGGGATTTGCACGCTGAGTTTATCGGTGTCCTGGCCTTGATCGGCGCCAGTATCGAACGTTGGGCGACGGAATTCCGGCACCTGCAACGGACGGAAGTTTTGGAAGCGGAAGAATTTTTTGCGGAAGGGCAAAAGGGTTCCAGCGCCATGCCGCACAAGCGCAACCCAATTACGGGCGAACGCCTGACCGGACTGGCCCGCGTGCTGCGCGGCAACGCCGTGGCAGCATTGGAAAACGTGGCGCTCTGGCACGAGCGCGATATCAGCCACAGCTCGGTGGAACGAATCATTTTTCCCGACAGTTGCACGCTGCTGGATTACATGCTGGTGACGTTGAAGAAGCTGACCGACGGCCTGATCGTTTATCCCGAGAACATGAAGCGGAACCTGGCGCTTTCGCTCGGCATGTGGAATTCCCAAACCGTGTTGCTGGCCCTGATCAAGAAGGGCCTGACCCGCGAAGCCGCCTACGAGCTGGTGCAACGCGCCGCCATGCAGACCTGGCAAGCCAAACACGCCGGACGTGGCGCGGCGGATTTTCTGGCCCAACTCAAGCGCGATCCCGAGGTGAAGAAATATTTTGCCGCTGGCGAACTGGAAAAGCTCTGCTCGCTGGATTTCCATTTGCAGAATGTGAAGGACAAATTCGAAACAATCTTTGGCCACGAAAAGCCCTGAAAAAACGGGGCGGGTTTTTCGACTGTTACTGGAATAGCAGCCGATAAACCGTCATCGTTCCAGATGGGATTATGTTGATGCTCTGGATCGTTCCGTTTGTCACGACCGTCATAAGCTTCTTTCGTCGTTGAGTCTCGTGATAAAGCACCGTGATGAGAAACCGATCAAAGCTGGGTGAATAATATTTTGGATGTGGCATGGATTTGGACCAAGGAGAATAAGTCTCCGTCAAATATATATAACGCAGAAGGAGGGGCTGTTGCGAAGAGTATGCCAGGAAGGCAAGAAAACCGAACCCGTCAGACTCAACACACCATAATGCAAGTTTTCACTATTCAAAAAATGGCCAAGAAGTGGCCAAGAGAAATTTTCCGAATACTCTGAATTGTTGTAAGTGCTTGATTTAAATGGTGCCCCGGGGGGGATTCGAACCCACGACCAATTGATTAAGAGTCAACTGCTCTGACCAACTGAGCTACCGAGGCAAAGGCGCTTGTGGCGCAGCGCGCAGTGTTCGCACGCGCCTCCCACAATGGCAAGCTCATTTCCCAGTCCCGCAGAACGTGGTTCCTGGAAAAGTCCAACCTATAATGAAAAAATACTTTTTCTGAACGAATTTTGGCAATGGACTGTCATTTGGGACATACGTAGTCTTTAAAACCTATGAATACAGGAATTAGTGCAATTAACGAGGAAGTGCAGAGGGCCAGCGCGTTCGTCCGCCCCCTTTTCAGCGAAATTGGGAAAGTTGTCATCGGTCAAAATTATCTGGTCGAGCGACTCGCCATCGGATTGCTCGCCAACGGCCACGTTTTGCTCGAAGGCGTGCCCGGACTGGCCAAAACTTTATCCGTCAAGACGATGGCCGCCTGCCTCCACGTCAAATTCTCGCGTCTGCAATTCACCCCCGATCTCCTCCCTGCCGACCTGATTGGAACGCAAATCTACAACCCGCAAACCGGCGCGTTCACCACCCGTCGCGGACCGATCTTTGCCAATCTCGTCCTCGCCGACGAAATCAACCGCGCCCCGGCCAAGGTGCAAAGCGCCCTACTGGAGGCGATGCAGGAAAAACAAGTCACCATCGGTGATCAAACTTTCAAGCTGGATGAACCATTTCTCGTCCTGGCCACACAGAATCCGATCGAACAGGAAGGCACCTATCCGCTGCCCGAAGCGCAGGTGGACCGGTTCATGTTGAAACTCAAGATTGTTTATCCGTCGCGCGAGGAGGAGCGGCAGATTCTCGATTTGATGGCCCGCACAACTGCCATTGCGCCGCCCGCTCAAGTTGTCTCGGCCCAACAGATATTGGAAGCGCGTCAGGTGCTCAACGATATTTATATTGATGACAAAGTAAAGGACTACATTGTGGATGTGGTCTGTTGCACGCGAGATCCGGGCAATTATAAAATGGATGGGTTGCAGGGCCTGATTCAATTGGGCGCCTCCCCTCGCGCCACCATCGCATTGACTCTGGCGGCCAAGGCTTACGCCTTTTTGCGAGGCCGCGGTTACGTGACACCACAGGACGTCAAAAGCATCGGGATGGATGTTTTGCGGCATCGGGTCACAGTCACCTACGAAGCCGAGGCGGAAGAAAAGTCGAGCGAGTCCATCGTCACGAAAATATTTAACGAATTGCCAGTGCCGTGAGTTGCAAGTTATGAACACGTTGCCAGGCAAAACCACCGAAAGGCGATCGCGTGAACCTGCAAAACGACCATCCAGAACGTCTTTGATGAACTGATTATAGATCGAAAAGAATGAACATGTCCCAACGAACTCTTATTATTTGCGCAGGTTTCGTGGCTGCAATTACCGATGGATGTGTCACATATCAGCACAAAACGGTCTATAAAGATTCAGATATAAAGGTGATTTATCATCAGCCCTTAAGCTTCAAGCTTGATGCGTTGCCACGGTCATACACGAAAATTATTGTAGCTGGCCGCAGCTATAAACTCGCAGATTGTATCGACTTTGGTCACGTTGGTTTCCTCAAAATACCAGACGATAGAGCGGTTGTGTTTATTGCCGATAATGGAGAAGCGTCGCAGGCAACGATGATGATGGGAACGCTTCACGTCGTCAATCTGAAAACAAAGCTGGATACGGCTGTGCCTTTGGGAATTCATTGGATAGGCTTTAATCCGAAAATGTTTGTGACATCGTTCGACGGTCACCGGCTGTCGCTATTTGTCGATTCTGAAGACGGTGTTGATGACAGCGGTGATTTGGAAATTGATTTGGACGCTAAGCAGGTGGCAAAATTTGACCGAACAAATAATTTAGTTCCCAAACCAGTTTTAACTCCTTGAATTAATTGTCGCGCAAATGATCCCTCGGGAAATTCTCAAAAAAATTCGGCAAATTGAGCTTCGCACGACGCGGCTTGTCACCGAAACTTTGGGTGGCCAGTATCATAGCGTTTTCAAGGGACAGGGGATGAATTTCGAGGAGGTGCGCGAATACCAGCCGGGCGATGAGGTCCGGGCCATTGACTGGAATGTGACGGCGCGCATGAACCATCCGTTCGTCAAAAAATTCGTCGAGGAACGCGAATTGACGCTAATGCTGGTGGTCGATCTCAGCGGATCCGGCCTGTTTGGGTCGGGTGAGCAATCCAAGCGCGAGTTGGCGGCCGAAATCGCCTCGGTCCTTGCTTTCTCGGCCATTCGCAATAACGACAAGGTCGGTTTGATTCTCTTCACCGAAGAGGTCGAAAAGTACATTCCTCCGAAAAAGGGACGCCGCCATGTCCTGCGTGTCATACGCGAGATTCTTCTTTTCCAACCCCGTAAGCGGGGCACCAATTTCAATGAAGCCTTGGACAACTTAAATCGCATGGCGCGGCGCCACGCCATCGTCGTCATTATATCCGACTTTCTATTCGAGCATCGTTCCGCTGGAAAAAGAAATCCCGAACAGCAGCCCAATTTTCTACTCTCGCCCACCCTGGGACCGCGCACCATGCCGGCGTTGCGCCAGGCCAATCGGCGGCATGATGTCATCGCCATCCAGATTGTGGATCGTTATGAACTGGAACTGCCCGCGTTGGGACGCCTCGTATTGACTGATGCTGAAACAGGCGAGGTCATCGAAATTAATACGCACGACGCCCGCAAACGCGATGCGTTCGCTGACCGCCGCGGCAAACATCAAGTGGAACTGCTGCGCCAGTTGCGCTCGGCCAATATTGACGCCATTGAAGTGCGGACCGATCAGCCTTACGCCGCGGCTTTGGGCCAGTTTTTTGAAACTCGCGAAAAACGCCGGCGTCACGGATAAGCATGAACACCAATTCGGCACTCATCGTTCCAGCTCAATCGTCCGCCGCCACCAACGCGGCTCCGCCGGTTTTTCATGATGCCATCAAACCGCTCATCGCCATTCCCAACTTCTGGCTCTGGGTTCTCTGGATCGCCGGGATTTTGGCGCTGGCTGTGGCGGGTTGGTTTCTCTGGCGTTATTGGCAAAAGAAGGCAGCCACGCTTCGAATGTCGCCGCCGGTCCCCCCCCATGTCCATGCCCGTCGGATGCTGGATTACGCGTTGTCACTCATCAGCCAGCCCAAGCCATTTTCCACGGCTGTGTCGGGCGCGATCCGCGTATATTTGGAGGAGCGTTTTCAATTCCACGCCCCGGACCGGACGACCGAAGAGTTCCTTTATGAGTTGCAAGAAAGCCAGTTGTTGACGCCTGAACAAAAGCAAAGCCTCGCTGAATTCCTCGCCAGTTGCGACCTGATCAAGTTCGCCAAGTACGAACCCACGGAAACGGAGCTTCGGGCTTTGCATGCGTCCGCGCTGCGCCTGGTAAACGAGACGGAGCCACGCCCATTTCCAGCGGCTCCCCCGTTATCCGTGGCCGGCCCGCCTCTCATTCCCGCGACGAAATGAACTTTGCGCACCCATCCGTTTTATTGTATTTACTGCTGCTGCCCGCCTTGGCGTGGCTGAAAGGCCGGTTCGGGCAAAGCCCGGCTTTTCTCTATTCTTCCGTTGATTTGGTGCGTCCGATTTCCGGGTTGAATCGTTCGAACGCCGGAAGTTATCTCGCCGCCTTGCGCTGGCTGGCACTGGCTCTGTTCATTGTGGCCTTGGCCCAACCCCGCCGGGTCAAAGGCGAATCGCAAGTCAAGGCCAGCGGCATCGATATTGTCGTGGCGATCGACATGTCGGGCAGCATGAGATCGGAGGATTTTGGCGAGGGCCAAAGCCGCATTAAAATGGCCAAAGAGGTCTTAAGCAAATTCATCGACAACCGCCCCAACGACCGCATCGGCCTGGTCGCATTCGCCAAGGACGCTTATATCGCCTCGCCCCTGACCCTGGACCATGACTTTCTCCAACACAATCTGGATCGGATGAACATCGGGATGATCGACGAAAACCGGACGGCCATCGGTTCCGCTTTAATTACTGCCGTCAACCGCCTGGAGGGATTGAAAGACAAAAGCAAAATCGTCATTCTTATGACCGACGGTGAAAATAATTCCGGAAAAGTCTCACCCTTGACTGCCGCAGATGTGGCCCAATCCCTGGGCATTAAAGTCTATACCATTGGCATCGGCCTCCGGGGCAAGGCCCCGTATCCGGTCATGGATCAGTTTGGCCAGAAGCATTATCAATGGATGGATGTGGACGTTGACGAAGACACGCTGAGCAAAATCGCGGAGAAGACCGGGGGAAAATATTACCGCGCCGATAGCGCCGATATCTTTCGCCGAATTTACGCCGAGATTGACCGCCTGGAAAAATCCGAGGCGGTGGTCAAAAAGTACGAGCATTATGACGAACTGTTCAGCCCCGTCACCATGGCTGGACTCGGTGTCTTCCTCCTGGAAATGATTTTGAACCACACGGTTTGGAGGAAACTGCCATGAGATTCGCGCAACCCCAGTTTCTTTGGGTCCTACTGATTGTCCTGCCCGCCATGGTGGGGCTATTCTACTGGTCCTGGCGTGTCAAACAAAAATTAATCCGGCAATTCGTCCGCGAGCGATTGCTGGCCAATTTGACGGTGGGCGTTTCGCCGCGCCGCCAGGCCTTGCGTCTCAGTCTGCTGGCCGCCGCCCTGGCTGGGGCGCTGCTGGCGCTGGCCCGGCCGCAATGGGGCTTTGCCCGGGAGGAGGCAAAACAAAAAGGGCTGGACATCATCGTCGCCATCGACACTTCGCGCAGCATGCTGGCCCAGGACGTTTTGCCCAATCGTTTGGAACGGTCCAAATTGGCCGCCTATGATTTGATGAGGCAAGCAAAAAATGACCGGCTTGGCCTGGTGGCATTTGCCGGCACGGCATTCTTGCAATCGCCCCTCACCCTCGACGACCAGGCCTTTCGCCAAAACGTCGATGCTTTGAAAGTCGGCATCATTCCGCAAGGCGGGACGGCCCTGTCCGCGGCCATTCGCACTTCGATCGCCGCGTTTGAAAAGAACAATGACAATCATAAAGTCCTCGTGCTCTTTACCGACGGAGAAGACCATGACGCCGACACGGAAACGCTGGCGGCGGCCAAAGACGCGGCCCAGGCGGGCATGCACATTTTCACAGTCGGCGTTGGCACGCCAGCGGGCGAGTTGCTGCGCGTGCAGGACGATCAAGGCAATTATTCCTTCATCAAAGATGACGATGGCAACGTCGTGAAATCGCGTCTGAACCAGACACTCCTGCAACAAATCGCCACCGAGGCCAATGGATTCTATCTCCCGCTGCAAGGGGCCGACCCGATGGAAGCACTCTACGCGCGCGGTCTGGCCCCATTGCCCAAAACGGAGGCGACCACGCGCCTAACCAGAGTCTATCGAGAACGATACCATTGGTTTTTGGCCTTTGCCGCGATTTGCATGCTTTTGGAATTCCTGCTGCCGGAAAGCCCGCGCCGTTCGCGCCACACCGAGGCCCTCCCCTCCTCCTCTGCCCGGATCGCCGTGCAAACTGCCGCAGCCGCCGTTTGTTTTCTGCTCCTGACGTTGGCTGGCCAAGCTTCCCCATCCGGCGCTTTTAGCGATTATCAATCCGGCGACTACAAAGCCGCCTTCGACGAATACAGCCGATTGTCGGACGAGAACACCAATGATTACCGCCTGCACTACGACGCGGGCGCGGCGGCCTATCGCGCCAAACAGCTTGAAAAAGCCGAAAAGCAGTTTAACGCAACGCTCGGTTCTCCCGCCGTCGCCCCGGATCTTTTAACCCAGGAACGAACCTATTATAATCTCGGCAATACCGAATATCATTTGGGCGAACCGCAATCGGAGCCGAACAAAAAGAAGGAACGCTGGCAGCAGGCGATTGACAGCTATACCCACGCGTTGCGTTTGAACACCAACGACTTGGAAGCGAGGAACAATCTCGCCTTCGTCAAACGCAAACTCGAGGAACTCAAGCAGCAACAGCAACAGAAAAAACAAAACAAAAATCAAAAGGATCAAAAGAACGACAAAGATCAACAACAACAGAATCAGGATCAGAAGGACCAGCAGCAACAGCAACAACAGTCCGGAAAACAGGACCAAAAGTCGGGACAGGACAAACAAAAAGAGGAAGAGCAGAAGCAGCAGCAAGAGCAGGCGCAAAAGGACAAGGAACAGCAGGAGCAACAAGCCAAAGCAGGCGAACCGAAGGACAAGTCGCAGGAGGAAGCCCAGCAGGCCGCCGCGGGCCAGATGACACCGGAAGAAGCCCGACAAATTCTTGCCTCGCAAAAAGATGACGAGAAGGCTTTAATTTTCGCGCCCGACAATCAGCCGGTCACAACACAGAACGGGAAAATCAAAGATTGGTAATTAACCAATTACGGCTTATATAATCGCTAACCTTTGACTCAAGAGTCACTTCAACTTTATTGGTTGTTCCCGGCGAGAGTTCCACGCGAATTCGACGGTCGCGCCACCCGTGGGGCTCCTGGAGCGGGACTTGGAATTGAGGATGATACACTTCCATCGCGTCGGTTATGCCCGGAAGATTCCGCATGACAGCGACGCCGTTCTTATCCGTGATGGCGGAATAAGGGAGGTTAGGAAGGGGGGCCAAAGTTCGAAAAGGCTTCTCGCTGGATTCTCTCATGTCCCCAAAGATTCCATTTATTCGAACCACGTTCGGATTTACAAAAATGGAGGCTCCTTCGACAGGTTTTCCCCAAAACTTCGTTTTGACTGTGACCTCCAAAGTCGCGGAGGGTTCGGTCGCCAGCTCAATTCTTGTGGTCGGGGCCGCGAGTGCAAACGCCTGCGGCACTTCGAAGCCATGCCCAGTTTCTCCGCCTTTTTGCGAAACAAACCCATCACCGCACGCAATCACGTCCAACCCGCCCGGAGGAATCGATTCAAAGACAAAGGTTCCGTCCTCAGCGATCGTCCGGTAGCTTTTCCAAAAACGGACATTTTCGTATTTTTTATAAATGGCGTCCACGTCTTCCCACTTAAGCCAGGCGGGAAATTCCTTGGGTCGAACACATATTAAAACGCGGCCGTTCTTAACCGGCCTAGGCACCTTGTCGTCAATCCGTCCCTCCAGACGAATGCCGGGCTTCATTTCCATCGCAAAATTATATTCCTTTCCATTTTCGGCGTTGAAGGCCATGCCGTCGCTGTAAACAATTTCACCCGAGGGCAGCCGCCCCATCAATTGAAGCAGGTGGTCGCCCGGGGATAGTTTGTGAAATGCGAACACTCCCTTTTCGTTTTTTTGCCAATCCTCGGGGCGAACGGATTCTTCGCTAAGATTGGGAACGAGCTCGGTCACAGGCTGATGATCACTGCCGTAATAGCCCGACACTTCCAGACGAATGCCGCGATTCAATTGAATGGGTTGTTCCGGGCTGTCCACCGAAAAACTTTGCACTCCCACAGTCGAATATTCCGGGTGGGACACCCACAAAATCAGTTTTCCCGTGAGTTCTTTTTCCTCCGGAATGCCCATCACGGGATATTTCACATACGCTTTGCCATTGCGATCTGTGATGAGCTTCTCGCGCGGACCAAACAGTTTTTCGTTCCAGCCATAGGCATCTGGCCCATGAATCCCTTTCACTCGGAAACCGCTCGGCGAAATAGTCGCGCCTTCGATTGGCTGCCCGTCCTGATCCTGAACCACGACCAGCACTTGTTTAAAACCGCCCGCGGTCAAATTCCTTGAGTCGCGCGAAAAATTACAACCCGCAGTCAACAGGAACAACAATCCCGCCAGGCCAAAACCCGCCGCCGAATGCCGCCAGGTCCAAGCCCGTTTTCCCTTTTGCGCCAGATGATTCAGCCGCCGCGCAATTTGCGAACTTCCGTTCAACGTCAGTTTTGTCTCAATCGCCGGCAGAGTCAGTACGCGCAAGGCCAGCCGCGCCAGCAACTGGGCATAGGTGGCTTGATCGGCCAATTGTTCCGAGGCGCAGCGGTCGGCTTCCTGTTCGCAAGCGAGGTTGTGGGCTGCAGGAACGTGCCATACCAGCGGATGAAACCAACATAGGGCCTTCATCCAGCGCCAGACCACGCACCAAACCAAATCGTGCTGACGAAGGTGCGCCATTTCATGGCTTAAAAGCGCCGAAAGCTCGCGCAGCGAAAAATCTTGCGCCAGACGTTGCGGCAGAATGATCACAGGTTTTAAAAGCCCGCAAACAAACGGAGAAATTATAGTCGCTGAAATTTGCACATCCACCTCCCGGCGCACCTTCAGGCGAACCTGGATTTGTTGCGCCAGCCGCTGAAGGACCGGATTCGGACGGCAGGTTTCATTTCGCAAGCCGATCAGTTGAAGATGCAGCCGTACAAGCCGGACGGCTCCGAAGAGAAATCCCAATATCCAGGCCGCCAATATAATATTTCCCCATGGGACAGCCTTCGCAGGTGTTGGCGCCTGGAGAAAAATTGCCCCACTGGCCGCCACCTGCCTTGCCTGCGAAGGCGCCACTATTGCCGCAGGTTTGATTGGCTTGCCGGCGGCGGGAGCAGTTGAACCCGCAAATCCGGTTATGGGAGTCGCAGCATCGCTGGCAACAGGAATCTTGATTCCGGGTAACGCAAAGAAAGGCAACAGGGGCACAATCAAACCCAGACATAAAACGCTGCGCCAGAGGATTAAACGCCATCGGGGATGACGGCGGCGCAACATCCAATCGGCCATCCAACCCAGCGCGAGCAGGCCAGTCCATTTGAACAGGATTCCGAAACCTGGTGAAGCCAGCGAGAGAGACGGGTTCATTTTGATTTCCTTTTTGGTTTTTTGGCCGGCAACCCTCCAGCGGTTTGGCGGATGACTTTGAGGTCCTCGGATTTGATGTCGGCGGTTTCCATCAATTGCACGACCAATTCTTCATGCGAACCGCCGGCGAAAATCCGCGCCAGCGTTTGCGCCATGATTTGAAGCAAAGTGGCTTTGGGAACGCGGGCCGCGTAAAGAAATGCCTTCCCCTGCAACCGGCGGGTAACGTGCTTTGACTGGACCAGACCCGCCAAAACCGAGCGCAATGTTGCATTTTCAATCGACCACGCGAAATGCGCCTGGATTTTCCCCGGTTTTAATTCACCTTGTTCCCAAAGAATGCGAAGCGCCTCCAGTTCATTTTGATTCAGCGAATTCATCGTTATGTGTGAAATATTCATACGTCGGCCTCAGCTTGTCAACATCTAATGTGTGAAATAATCACAGGTTCCCGCATTGGTGCTTCCAAGGCATAATGCGCCGCCTGGCCGGAATATGTTTCCAGGAAGACTTGACGGGCTTTCCCCGGGCAGGGCACGTTATATTGTCATGCATATAACGCGGCTCCTCAAAATCGCGCCCGTTTTGGCCCTGGTCTGTGCCGGGGTCACGGTTCATGCGGCGACGATCACCGTCTTCGCGGCCGCCAGCCTGACAGATGCTTTGGGTGAAATCGCCCGCAACTATCAAGGCGAAACCGGCAATAAAATCGAATTCAACTTTGCCGGTTCCAGCGTCCTGGAGCGGCAGATCGAAGAAGGCGCGCCGGCGGACATTTTCTTTTCCGCCGACGAGGCCAGAATGGATGCTCTCGAGGAAAAAGGGCTGGTCGTCGGGAAAACTCGCCGAAGCCGATTGTCCAATTCGCTGGTCATTGTGGTGGCGAAGGACAGCCTCCTTTCGATCCAGTCCCCCAAAGACTTGGCGGCAGATGGAATCGGGCATATCGCACTGGCCGATCCTCAGACCGTGCCGGCAGGAATATACGCCAGGGAATATCTGGGCAAGATCCATCTCTGGGAGAAAATCGCGCCCAAGGTTGTGCCTATGGCAAACGTCCGGGCGGCGCTGGCCGCCGTCGAATCTGGCGATGCCGAAGCCGGGATCGTTTATAAGACTGACGCTGCCATTTCCAAAAAGACGCGAGTCGCCTACGAAGTGCCGCGCCAGGATGGCCCTAGAATCAGATACCCGATGGCCGTAATGAAAGAGGCCCGAGAACAGAAGGCGGCCCTTGCTTTTCTCGAATATCTCGATTCGGATGCGGCGGGCCGGCTTTTTGCCAGGTTCGGATTCATTGTTGACAACCTCGCGCCGTGACCACTCAGGAATGGCAAATTGTCTGGTTTACGGCCTGGGTTTCGGCCTTGAGCACGCTTGTGATTCTGCCGCCGGGTCTGGCGGTGGCGTGGTTGCTGGCGCGCCGTGACTGGCCGGGAAAGTCGATTGTCGAAACCCTCGTCGCACTGCCGCTCGTCATGCCGCCAGTGGCCACGGGGTTGATCCTACTGAAAATATTGGGGCGGCGCGGAGTCGTTGGCGGATTTTTTCATGACCGCCTGCATATGGACATCATTTTCACATGGCGGGCAGTGTTGGTAGCATTGGGGGTGATGTCGTTTCCGTTGCTGGTGCGTTCGACGCAATGGGCGTTCGAACAGGTCAACCCCCGCTTCGAGCAAATCGCCCGGACCCTGGGTGCGAGCGATGGGCGCGTGTTTTTTACCATCACCCTTCCCCTCGCCCTGCGCGGGATTATTGGCGGAGTTCTTCTGGCCTTTGCGCGGGCCTTGGGAGAATTCGGCGCAACAATCATGGTGGCCGGATATATTCCCGGCAAGACTGCCACGCTCTCCCTGTCCATTTACCAATCAGTGCAACTTGGCGAAGACACCACCGCTTATCGATTGCTCGGCGTCTCAGTGGCGCTGGCTTTCGGAGCGGTCTGGGGCAGCGGCTGGTTCATGCGCCGGCAACGAAGTTGAGATGAGCCTCCTCTTGCAAAACATTTCGTTGCCTTTGGCCGATTTCACGCTGGAAATCGATGCACTGTTGCAACGCCAGATCACCGGCATCTTTGGTCCTTCCGGTGCGGGAAAAACTTCCCTGCTCGATTTAATCGCCGGACTGCGACGGCCAGCTTCGGCCCGCATCGTTCTCAATGATCGAGTATTGACAGATAGCGCAGTCGGAGTGGTGATGCCGCCGCGCAGACGGGAGATTGGTTATGTGCCGCAAGATTTGGCGCTGTTTCCCCACCTGTCGGTTCGTCAGAATCTCCTTTACGGACATCGGAACGATCGTCAGACCAGACCGATGTTTTGTTTTGAGCATGTTACGGAAGTGCTGCAAATCCAGGCGCTGCTGGCCCGTGACACCGGCGATCTATCCGGCGGCGAAAAGCAGAGAGTCGCCTTGGCGCGGGCATTGTTGGCGTCGCCCCAATTATTATTGCTCGATGAGCCCCTGGCCAGCCTCGATGCCGACTTGAAATCAAAGATCATCCCATATTTGTGCCGGGTGCGGGATGAGTTTCAATTGCCCATGCTCTATGTTACGCATGATGAACAGGAAGTTCTGGCGCTGTGCGAAGAGGTGCTGGAGATACGAATGGGACGAATGATCGGACGCCGGCGGTTGAACTCCCGAAACGCATGAGCAAAGCAAAAATACAGATACGGCCCCGCCTGCGGGCCATCGTGGGCCGGAACATCGCTCTTGGTCCGGGCAAGGTCCAATTGCTCGAATTGCTACAAAAAAACGGTTCGATCACCAAAGCCGCCCGGGAAATGAACATGTCTTACATGCGCGCATGGACCTTGATACGGACAATGAACCGATGCTTCAAAGAACCGATAGTTGTCTCAAGTCACGGGGGCGCGCATGGGGGAGGCGGCGCGGAGTTGACGGCGGCCGGCCGCGAAGTTCTGACGTTATATCAAAAAATGGACGCCAAATGCCTTCGCGCCATCGCTCCGATGCAAAAGCAATTGGAAAAGTTTCTATGCCGTTAAGGGCGTTTCAATATTTTTTCGAAGCTTTCGGTAGGCTCGATTTCAATCCGGCCCGAGTCCACCGCGGCGGGCTTGGCCGGATCAATGCTGACGCCGGACGGACTGGCCTTGAGGATGGTTTTTGAAGCGGGCCTGAAATTCGTGCTGGTCTCCTCTTCCTCCACCACTGTTTCGCGAGCGCCGACATTGAAGCTGGTTCGTTTGTCGAGCCACGCGCGATAACGCGGGTAGCTCCACATGCCGAACTCGGCGCCGGTTTCGATCGACGAAATGATTTTGAAGAAATCGCGATTACGAATGAAGTTCTTGACAGCCATGTTGGCCATGAGGACCTCGCATTCCGGCACGCAGATATTCAGATTGGGCCGGAACTGGAGCTTTTGCGCGACAACCCCGATGAGGCAATCAGCCATTTGGGCGGCGATGTTGCTTTGAATCTCGGAGGGAAAAGCGTTGATGACCCTCTGTAAGGCTTCGGCGCAATTGGAAGAATGGACGGTCGCCAAAACCAAGTGGCCGGTTTCAGCGGCGTTCATGGTCAGGCGCATCGTTTCCGGTTCGCGCAATTCGCCCACCACGAGCACATCGGGATCTTCGCGCAAACTGTCCAGCAACGCCTGCTCGAAACTGGGCGTGTCCCGTCCGACTTCGCGCTGGCGGATGAAGGCACGCTTGGGCCGGAAGGTAAATTCAATCGGGCTTTCAATTGTCACGATGTGCCGGGCATCGGTTAGATTGATCGTTTGGATCAAGGCTGCCAGGGTGGTCGATTTTCCGCTGCCGGTGGCTCCGCAAATCAATATCAGTCCATGCGGGTGATCGACCAATTGTTTGAAGTCCGGATGCAGGTTCAATCCTTCGATGGTCGGTTGAAAAGCAGGCAGCAGGCGAATGGCAAAGCCGACTCCGCGAGACGTTTGCAGAATGTTGATTCGGCAGCGCAATCCTTCGATGCTCCGGGAAAGATCGAAAGAACGCCGTTCCAAAAACTCAGGCCAATGGTCCGCCCCAATCATTTCGCGCGCCCATTCCAGGACGAGAGGCGCCGCGAGCGGCTCCCCCACCGTGCGCAAGTTGCTCCGCACGCGCAGGACAGCCGACAACCCGGGTTCGAGATGAAGGTCACTGGCGCCTTCCTCTTTGGCCAAAGCAATAAGTTCCCGCAAATTCACGGATTCAGGGGCGCGCCCTTTCGGCGGGCGAAATTACCAGCCTCGTTGTCAACGGGCGGTCCGGCGTCAATCAAGGGTGATCTTGGTCAGCTTGATCATTTTCTTCCCGTCCTTCTCCTCGACTGTGCCGACGGCTGTCACCTTGGCAGGCGCCTGGCAGATGTTCTTATGGAATTCCTTGGCCACGTCGTTATTGACGGCATAATAGATGACATCTTTGCCATCCTCTTTGACGCGAATGGCGGTCTGGCAATGATCGGTTTCGTGCAATTCGCACTTGGCGCAAAGCGCTTCACCTTTGAGGGTTTGTTCCTTGGCGGTATCGTCCGCCCGCATGGAAGCGACAAAGGAAGCCAGGAATGCGGTTGTAATAATTGCTGTGAGTAATTTTTTCATAATATGTTTAAACTCCATCGGCGGCAGTTAGTTCCGACGCCTTATCATGCCCGGATTTAGGCACAGCCCCAACATGGCCCGGAGCCTCATTGGTGTCAATTTCAATTCCGGGCAATCGCACGCCGCGGAATTTGCATTGAACCAAAGCCATTCCTTAACCACACTAGGCAAACTCATGGGAGCACAATGGAAACAAGCGGGGCGCGAAAGCAGCGCCCAGAAAAAAGGTCAGATGGTCGTCAAACTGGTGCGCGAAATCACCGTCGCCGCCAAACTTGGCGGAGCCGATCCCGACCTGAACCCACGCCTGGCCGCCGCCGTTGAAAAGGCCAAAAAATCCTCGGTTTATAAGGAGACCATTGAGCGCGCCATCAAAAAGGGCGCGGGTCTGACTGACGATAAGGTTTCCTACGAAACCGTGGTCTATGAAGGTTTTGCCCCCCACAAGGTCCCGGTGGTCGTCGAATGCCTGACGGACAATCGCAATCGCACCGCGCCGGAAATTCGCAATTTGTTCAAGGGCGGTTCCATGGGCGCGCCCGGCAGCGTGGCGTTTTTCTTCAATCATCTGGGCGTGGTCGAAGCCACCCACCCTGACGTGCAGCGCGACCCCGAATCCGACGCCATCGAAGCGGGCGCGCAGGAAATCGAACCCCTCGAAGCCGGAGAAATTCCCGAAGGGCAAAAAGGCGCACGGTTTTTAACTGGAACCAAAGACTTGGATGCCGTCGCCAAGGCCTTGAAGGCAGCGGGTTGGAATGTGATCGCCTCCGAGCTGCGATATGTCGCCAAGAATTTCACGGAGGTTTCCGAGGGGTATCGCCAGGAAGTCCTCGCATTTCTCAACGCGCTCGACGACCACGAGGACGTGCATCACGTCTATGCGGCGATGAAATAGGTTTAGGCGGCTTTATGCCCCCAGCGCAACATGCGTTCAGTGGCGTCCCAACCCAAGCAGGCGTCAGTGATGGAAACACCGTAACGCAAGCTGGCCGGATTCTCTTTTGGAAAGGGTTGCGTGCCTTCTTGCAGATAGCTTTCGACCATCAGGCCGATCAGCGAACGTGTGCCGGCGGCGCGTTGTTCGATGACGTTGCGCCAAACGTCTTCCTGCTTCGCCGATTGTTTGCCTGAATTCGCGTGGCTGCAATCTACCATCAGCACCCGCGGCAAACCGTGCCCAGCCAGTTGCTTTTCCGCTTCGCGAATGCTTTCCGCGTCAAAGTTTGTGCGCAGACGCCCGCCTCGCAACACGACGTGCCCGCTGGAATTCCCCGCCGTGCGAACAATGCTGGTAGCTCCCTCTTGATCAATTCCGATAAAACTATGCGGACGCATCGCCGCCCCCATGGCGTCGATGGCAATTTGCAAACTGCCGTCTGTGCCGTTCTTAAAGCCGACGGGCATGGAGAGTCCGCTCGCCATTTCCCGGTGCGTTTGGGATTCAGTGGTGCGCGCGCCAATCGCCGCCCAACTGATCAGGTCGGAGATGTATTGCGGGATGATCGGGTCCAAAAATTCCGTGGCAGCAGGCATGCCCATGGCGGTGATGTCCAGGAGAAGTCGGCGGGCTTTTTTGAGGCCGCCTTCGATGTCGTATGAATTATCAAGGTGCGGATCATTGATCAACCCTTTCCAACCGATGGTCGTGCGCGGCTTTTCGAAATAAACCCGCATGATAATTTCCAGGCTGTTCCCGAATTCCCGCCGAAGGGTATTGAGCTTGCCGGCATATTCGAGGGCGCCGATGGAGTCGTGAATGGAACAGGGGCCGACCACGACGAGCAAGCGCGAGTCCTTCTGGGCCAGAATGTCGTTGATGGCCTGGCGCCCGCGCACCACCGTGGCGTTGCACCCTTCTGTCATGGGCAATTCGGCCTTCACCGCGCGCGGCGTCAGAAGCCGGACAATTTCTTTTACGTGTAAATCCTGAGTCGGAAACATTCCCTCCAGTATATTCTGCGTAGGAAAATGTCCAATGATGAAATGGGGCCGATGGGACAAATAAGTAAATGGGACAGGCGCTTGGACTTGCCCGCATAGCCATCTCCGGGAAGGCGGGTTTTCCATTGCGGAAATATGCTTTCCTCTTACAGTTTTAGGCTAATGACGAGTTCACATCCCGAATCGAATCCAGCAGCAGGGCCCGCCACTCCGGCCGCACCTTCGGACTTTATCCGCGATATTGTCGCGGCCCACGTCGAGGAAAAGCTCCATCCCAGGATCCATACCCGTTTTCCACCGGAGCCGAATGGCTATTTGCACATCGGTCACGCCAAATCAATTTGCCTCAATTTCGGCATCGCCCGCGAATTTGGCGGGGTGTGCAACCTGCGCATGGACGATACCAATCCTACCAAGGAAGAGGTCGAGTATGTGGACTCGATCATCGCCGATGTGAATTGGCTAATCAAAGGTTGGGCGGATGACCGGCTGGGGCTGAAAGCGTCGGGACAGACGCCGACGGCGGTGACGAGCGGCGGGCAGCCGGACTTTTACCTAGCGCCGACGGTTGGCCCAAACAGCAGCGGGAAAGTCGAGCCGTTCTATGCTTCGGATTATTTCGACCAGATTTATGGGTATGCAGTGGCCTTGATTAAAAAAGGTAAAGCTTATGTCTGCGACCTTTCGGCCGAGGACATGGACCAATATCGCGGCGCGCCGGACTGCCCCGGCAAGGACAGCCCCTGGCGCGGCCGTCCGGTGGCAGAGAGCCTGGACTTGTTTGAACGGATGAAGGCAGGGGAGTTCCCTGACGGCGCGCGGACATTGCGCTCGAAAATTGACATGGCCGCGCCGAATGTCTGGTTGCGCGACCCGGTGCTGTATCGCATCCGCCACGCCGAACATCATCATACCGGTGGGAAATGGTGCATCTATCCGATGTACGATTTTGCGCACTGCCTGAGCGATTATCTGGAAGGAATAACGCACAGCATTTGCACGCTGGAATTTGAGGTGCATCGGCCGCTCTACGACTGGATTTTGCAGAACCTGGACCTGCCACGTCCCCTGCCCCATCAATATGAATTTGCGCGGCTCAGCCTCGGTTACACGGTGATGAGCAAACGCAAGTTGTTGCAACTGGTCAGCGAGAAAATTGTGACCGGCTGGGATGACCCACGCATGCCGACCATCTCTGGATTGCGCCGCCGCGGGGTAACGGCCGGGGCATTGCGCCATTTTGCCTATAACATCGGCATCACGAAATACAACGGAGTCACGGATCTGGCCGTGCTGGAACACGCCATCCGCGAGGATTTGAACCGGGTTGCGCTTCGACGCCTGGCGGTGTTACGCCCAATAAAGGTGGTATTGACAAATTATCCTGAAGACAAAACCGAGGAGCTCCGGGCCGTCAATAACCCCGAAGATCCCGCCGCCGGCACCCGCGAGGTGCCGTTCGGCCGCGTTTTGTACATCGACCAGGAAGATTTCATGGAAAAGCCGCCGCCGAAATATTTTCGTTTGCGTCCCGGCGGGGAGGTTCGCTTGAAATACGCCTACATCATCAAGTGCGACGACGTCGTCAAGGATACATCGGGCAAAATAATCGAGTTGCACTGCACCATTGATTTGGAAAGCAAAAGCGGCGGCGCAACGGCCGGGCGCAAAATCAAAGGGACCATCCACTGGGTCAGTGCGGCGCACGCGGTGGATGCGGAAGTCCGGCTTTATGACCGTTTGTTCACGGTGGCCGAACCGGATGCGGCGGGCGATTTCAAAGCGCACCTGAATCCCCAGTCATTGGAAGTGTTGTCTGCCAAAGGCGAGCCGGGATTGCGCGAAGCGAAACCAGAATTGCGTTATCAATTCGAGCGCCTGGGCTACTTTGCGCTTGACGACACCAGCACGAGGGAAAGGCCCGTTTTTAACCGGACCATCACTCTGCGGGATACCTGGGCTAAAGAACAGCAAAAGGGTTAATGTTCGAATCCCTAAACAAGGGCGGACGGGCAAGGCTGGCGTTGGTCGGGCTTCTCTGCCTTGTCATTCTGGTGTGCTTTTCTGGTTGTCAAGAATTGGGTTTCTACCAGCAGGCCATCGCGGGTGAATATCAAATCCTGACCTGCCAAAAGCCGATCCGCGACCTGATGGCCAATCCTGACACGCCGCCGAAGCTGAAGGCCAAATTTGAGCAGGTCCTGAAAATCCGGCAATTCGCGGCGGATGAAATGAAGCTACCGGTGGACGGCGCCTATCTTCAATACGTCGATCTGCACCGGCCTGATGTGGTGTGGAACGTCAATATCGCTCCGGCGCTCTCGATGGAGCCGAAGACGTGGTGGTTCCCGGTGGTAGGCCGGGCTAGTTACCGCGGGTATTTTAACGAAAAGAGCGCGCACCGGTACGCGGCCCGATGGGCGAAGAAAGGGTGGGATGTGTACGTGGACGGAATCGACGCCTACTCGACGCTCGGGTGGTTTCGTGATCCGCTCATGAACACTTTTATTTTTGGACCAGAAGCGGATTTAGCCGAAACCATCTTTCACGAATTGGGACACCGGCGCCTATACGTCAACGGCGACACCGATTTTAACGAAGCCTACGCAACGACGGTGGCGGCGGAGGGATTGCGGCGGTGGTTCGCGGCCTCGTCCAATCTGAAGGCCTACGAACAACATCAAACGGCCCTGGCCCACGAAAGGCAGTTCGTGCAACTGGTCATGGACGCGCGCCAAGAATTGGATGCCGTTTACGCTGACATCCGGTTAAAAGACGCCGAAAAACTACGACGTAAAGAAGAAATCATCGAAAAGTTGCGCGCCCGCTACGCCGCGGTCAAGCGGGGATGGGGCGGCGAAACCGGTTATGATGAATGGTTCGCGGAACCGATCAACAACGCCAAACTCAACACCGTTTCCGCATATTATGAACTGACTCCCGCGTTCCAAGCGCTGCTCCGCGCAGAAGGCGGCGACATGGAGAAGTTTTATGACGCGGTGGCGGCCCTGGGGAAACTGCCGATCGAAAAACGGCACGAGGCGTTGCGCGAATATTTTAAAGACAATCCCCCGTCGGATAAATCTCATTGATAAGCAGCCGCGGCGGCGGCAAAATTCAACGATGCAATCTGTGTTTACAGGTCCGGTTTACGTGGTGCGCGACAATATCGACACCGATCAAATTATTTCCGCCCAGTACCTGAACCTAATCCCAACCATTCCGGACGAGTATGAAAAACTCGGCAGTTACGCCCTGGCCGGCCTGCCGGATTCGCTCTATCCACAGCGTTATGTCAAGCCGGGCGCTCTCGATAGCCAATATCCGATTGTCATTGGCGGCCGCAATTTTGGCTGCGGCAGTTCGCGGGAACACGCGCCAATCGCTCTTGGCTCGGCCGGATGCAAGGCGGTGGTGGCGGAGAGTTTTGCGCGAATCTTTTTCCGGAACAGCGTGGCCACTGGGGAGCTTTATCCATGCGAATGTGCGGATCGCCTTTGCGAGGAATTGAAAACCGGCGACGTGGTCACGGTGGATCTCGACAAGGAAATCGTCGTCGTGCAAGCCAGTGGAAAAGTCCATTTTTTGAAACCGCTGGGCGATGTGCGGCCGGTGGTGGACGCCGGCGGCTTGTTCAATTACGCCCGCAAAACCGGGATGATGCCAGGGGCCACGTAACAGGTCCCGAAAAAAATCTCTTGTTTTGACTTATCGCATTTCGAACGCAAATGAGGTGCCTTCATGATTTCGGGCTACGCCATTTACCCCTGTGCAGGCGCATTTATCGTGGTGGGTTGTTACGTGACTATGATCGGCATTCGGATGTGCAAAGAGGCGAGGGTGACATGGACCTGGCCTTCCACGGAAGGCATTGTCCAAGGCACGGAGATCGTTGAAACCTGCGGCAGCGGGGCGAGGTCGGGAACAGTATTTCAGCCCGTGGTTACATACGAGTATTCGGTTGATGGGCAAAACTACACTGGAAAGCGAATCATGTCGTTGGATATTGCTTCGAGTGCAGCTTATGCGCGCGGGGTGATCGCCAAGTATCCAGTTGGCGCAATAGTGACTGTTTATTATGACTCATGCTCACCGCAAGACGCAGTGTTGCGTCGCGGCAATGATGGCAACACCATCGGGATTCCGGCTGTGGGGATATTTTTTGTGATCGTAGGAATGGCAGTCGGTTTGGGTTACTACCTGCAATTGTTCCAAACCAATGGAAACTGACTGAATCTCTTTTGCCCAATCAAATCGCCGGAAGGACTGCGGCACAGTGGGAATTATGGGAGCGCCAACTGCCAGGCTGATGCCAACGTCTGGATGCCCAGCGCCAGAAAACCGCGTTCGAAATCAGTCAATGCTTGCGACAGGGATCGCGGAGTCGGAATTTGCGCAAACGAAGGAGTAGCCCCAAAGACGGCTTGCATTTGCGCAAAATAATCCGCGTCGTCGGTGCGCAAATAAACCACCCCGCCCGGAACCAGCGCGGCGCGGGCCAGTTGGGGAAAGCGCTCGTTGATCAGGCGGTTTTTTCGATGTTTTCGTTTCGGCCAGGGATCCGGGAAATAAACATGCAAGGCAGTGACGGAATTCCTCGGCAGCAAATATTCCAGCAAATACGAGGCTTCAATTCTTATTCCGCGCAGATTGGCCAATCCGGCCCGCCGTCCTTTCCGATCGATTTTCCGCAGTCGGCCGAGCAATCGTTCCACCGCGAGAAAATTCCATTCCGGATGCAGCGCCGCATACTGCGCCACAAATGAGCCGTCGCCGCTGCCCAATTCAACTTGCAACGGTTGCGGGCGCGAAAACAACTTGTTGACATCCAACGCCTCAACAATCGTCTCCGGCGAAAAGAGCAGGCTGGCGGGAACTGGATTGGATTCAGTGTTCAATGAGGCGCAATTTGAAATCTCGAATTCCGGCGGATGTTTCGTAGGTGGCGACGCCGAGTGGCGCGGATAAATAAATGGAACCCGGCCGCAACGAAACCTTGCGCCCGACAATCAAGACATCGATGATTTTTTTCTCGTCCAGCCATACTTCAATTTTTGTTGGAGTCACGCGCAATCGCACCTGATACCATTGTCCGGCATTAAAGGCCATGCCATGGGTCGTTTCATTTTCCGAGGCGTCGAAATCGTCCAAACTGGACAGCCCGACGAGCCCGCCGCCCCACCCTCCGATGATTAAGCTGCACGACGAATCGGCCACCGGAAAAGTCAGCCCGCAAAAGAAATCGCTCCCGTCCACTTTGATCGCTTGCAGCGAAATTTCATAATCGGTTTTTGGCAGCGTGCCGTTGGTCCAGGTAATCCCACTCAAATCCGCTCCCATGCCGATGTTGATTTGTCCCGATGCCACGTCAACGGTTCCGTGCCCGCCAAAATCGGTGACAGCCCAATTGGTCAGGGATTTGCCATCAAAGAGAGAGGTCCAGTCTTCGCTCCAATGATTGGTGCGAGGCGACATTTGAACCGTTTCCGGCCTGGCCAAAGGAGGTGGCGGGTCGATGCTGGCCTGATGTGCGCAGGCGGAAACAAACAAGAGGGAGCCTAAACATCCCATGCGGCAGAAAGCTTGGCTTTTCGCGGACATCATTCAGGATTGCGTTTCAAGTTAGCTACTTTTAATAGAATGATAAGGCGATGAACACAACACATAAAAAACCAATTGCGGCCCGATGATCTCATTTCTTTGCCAATGGATCGATCGCATGGCCATCGACCATGCCGCCGCCCATATGCCGAAACCCGACGGGCGGGACTTGCACCTGAACGAAGCCGAACTTTTGCTGCAAAATCTGGATTTCTCTCCCGCCGACATGAAGTCCGCCATCCTCAAATTCGACGATTCGACAGATTTCCATTTTGAAAGTCCCCTGCCCACGCCGTATGCCGTGAACAATATTGTCCATGGCCGGCTGTATAAGTGCGATGACCAATGGCGGCAAAAGCCGGTTATCCTGCTTCTGCATGGCTGGAACGACGCTTTGGATCATCACTTCTTTTTTCCCCGCCACGCCCGGCGTCTGAATGAACTGGGACTCAACGCGGCGACACTGCAGTTGCCCTGGCAATTTGACCGTTGCCCGCGCGAGCTGGGCGCGTGGGGAGATTTCCTTTGTGCTGATGTTCTGCGCACGGTTGAGGCGACCCTTCAGGCCATGGCGGAGATTCAGTCCTTTGTTAATTGGGTCACGGAGCAAGGGTGTCCCTTTGTTGGATTATGGGGAGTCTCGATGGGCGCATGGCTCGCCGGACTGACCATCTGCCACGACTCGCGCATTGGCGTCGCGGTTTTGGCCGTCCCAATCGCGCGGCTGGACCGGTTGGTCGAAGAGGTGGCGTTCTGCGAAACCATTCGCGCCGCCCTGCAAAACCGGAGCGTTGATTTGCGCAGGTTAAACCTCGTCTCCAACCGTCCTGTCATAGCCCGGGAGAACATTTTACTGGTGGAAGCCGAACATGATTTATTCGTTGACAAAGAAACTGTTGAAGACCTGTGGCAGGCCTGGGATAAACCAGACATCTGGCGTTTGCGTCACGGGCACATCAGCTTTTTGGCCGCGCCAGGTTTGTCGAAGCGGGTGGTGCGATGGATCGCGGCAAGGGCAAACGAACACGCCGCGAAATAAACGCGCTACCGTCCAGATAAAAACGCAGCCGCAAATGGGCTGCCTGACTTATGCCAATGCGCGTTGTTTCAATCACGGGACCGCGTTTCTTCCGGAAAAGCTTCCGGTTGGGGTTGGCTGCAATGAACAGCGCCGCCTCACTATCGCAAAGATTAGTTCCATCCAGCTTGCGATTAATGCCCATCGCCGCGCAAAGTTTTCCGGGGCCGTTGGTGAGTGAAAATGGTTTGACATCCCTCCGGTTTTCACGCATCAAGTTTTCACCGTATTCGGCCTCGATCGCCCGGATCAGCACCGCTTCGGCGTGTCCGGCACGCCGGCAAACGGCGTTAACACAAAAGTGCGTGCCGTAAATCAAATATACATAAGCGCGGCCCGGCGGCCCGTACATGGCGCGGTTGCGGGACGTTTCGCCAACAAACCCATGAGAAGCCGGGTCATCGACCAGATAAGCCTCCGTTTCCACAATGGGGCCACCGCACAAGCCCTTCGCAGTTTTGCGAATTAACCACTGCCCCAATAACCGGGGCGCAACCACTTCGGCCGAGGGCTCATAGAAGGACTGGGGCAATGCAACGAAATTCATCATCCGGCAATAGCATCCAAAAACGGCCGGCAAATTCCAACTGCCAAAAAGGGTTTCCGCCCCCATTTTAGCCGCTTTCGCAGCCTGCAAAGTGGACTGAAAAGTGCTTATTTTCGGGAATTGTCACGCCTGATTTCAGGTGGGGGTGCATTTATTGCGCCGGTCAATAATACATGGAAATGGCACCGTGCAGAAAATTAATGAACTGAATCGGCAATCTATTAAAATGAAGATCCGACCCATAGCATTCCTTTGCGCGGCGCTCTCTCTAGCCGTTTCGAGTTCCCAAGGCGCGAGCTACTCAGTTGTGCGCAGCTTTGGCGTGCTGACAAATGTGTCAGGTTTTCAACCCCAAACACCCTTGGTGCAGGACGGGGGGGGCGTGTTGTATGGAATCACCAGCATGGGTGAAGGGAATCTGACGGGCACGGTCTTCAAAATCCAACCTGATGGCACCGGCTTCCAGGTTTTAATGAGCTTCTTTGCCCCGGTGAATCTCACCAACAGCACCGGCGCCAGTCCTCATGCGGGTTTGGCCTTATCCGGCAGCACGCTTTACGGCACGACATATGTGGGCGGCAGCGGGGGCACAGGAACTGTCTTCAAGATCAACACCGACGGCACGGGTTTCACCGTGCTCACGAATTTCCCTCCCCTGCTAAATGACACCAACAGCATTGGCGCCAATCCCGCTTCGACTTTGGTCTTATCCGGCCAAATGTTATATGGGACAACACAGGGCGGGGGCATGGGGGAAAATGGAACCATTTTCAGCATGAACATCAATGGAACCGGTTTATCCGTGCTGCACACTTTCTCCTACGCGCCGGGCGGCATCAACAATGACGGGACTCTGCCGGGAGGTTTGGTGTTGTCCGGCACCACACTGTACGGGACTGCGGACCAAGGCGGCGATTACGGATACGGAACCATGTTCATGGTGGGCATCAACGGCGGTCCCAGTTTTAGCGTGCTTCACCATTTCACGGCACCTGATTTCGAAGACGTCGGCGAAAACAGCGATGGGGCCAGCCCACAGGTTGGATTGGTTGTGGACGGCAATACGCTCTACGGAACGGCGGCCCAAGGGGGGAGCGACGGAAGCGGCACAGTGTTCGCCTACAATCTTGTCACCACGGGATTCGCCGTTCTATACAACTTCACTGGTTTCAATGACGGCGGCAGTCCAAATGGAGGCTTGCTCCTATCCGGGAACGCCCTTTACGGAACCGCATCCTCCGGCGGAGCCGATGAATTCGGCACCGTGTTCGCTGTCAATACCAACGGCGGCCCCACATGCTTCACCAATCTCTACAGTTTGAACGGCAGCAGTGATGGCGGCATGCCCGAGGCTGGCATGATACTATCCGGTGGCACACTGTACGGAACAACCGCTGGGCCTACCATTGAAAACGGCATGGCCGGAGGCAATGGCAGCGTTTTCGCCCTGAACATCGACGGGTCAGATTTCACCAATCTTTTCGATTTCGTTTACAGCGACGCCGTTACCCCTCAAGCGGGCCTGATCCTTTGCGGCGGCACGCTTTATGGCACCACGCTTTCTGGCGGCAACGGCGGCAATGGAACTGTCTTCCAGGTAAATCCCGACGGCTCGGCTTACACGGTTCTAAAATGTTTCTCCGCCCTTTCCTACAATTCTTTGACCGGGAGTTCCACCAACAGCGATGGGGCCAATCCGCAAGCGCAGTTGGTCATGTCCGATGGCTGGCTCTATGGCACGACGTTTTATGGCGGCGCCAATGATTACGGCACCGTGTTCGCCGTCACCACCAACGGCACCAGCTTCACCAATCTTTATAATTTCACCGGCGGCACAGACGGAGCTTATCCCTTGGCGGGCTTGGTCGTGTCCAACGGAGCCTTGTACGGCACGGCGAATTTAGGCGGCAGCGGCGGTTCAGGGACCGTGTTCACACTCAACACCGAAGGCACGGGCTTTAGAGTACTCAAGACCTTCTCCGTCACAAGTGGCGAAGTCAACGGCGATGGAGCCAATCCTCACGCCAGTTTATTGTTGTCAGGCAACATCCTTTACGGAACGGCGTCTGCCGGCGGGACGGCCGGATATGGCACCGTGTTCGCCTTGAATATCGACGATCTGAGTTTCAAAGATCTTTACAATTTCACCAACGGCATGGACGGGGCTTCTCCAATGGCGGGCCTCGTATTGTCCGGAGTGTCGTTGTATGGCACGGCGAATTTGGGCGGCAGCGCCGGCTCTGGGACCGTATACACGCTGACCACCGGCGGCACGGGTTTCACGGTGCTCAAGACATTCTCCGCCGTCACCCAAAACACCAACAGCGACGGAGCCAACCCGAACGCGGGCCTCGTTATGCTCGGCAACACGCTTTATGGAACGGCCGCCAACGGCGGCGTGAACGGCTATGGAACGCTGTTCGCTGTCAACACCAGCATGGGCTTCACCAACCTGCACAATTTCGATTACACCGCCGGGGCCAATCCGTATGCGAGCCTGGCCTTCTGCGTCAACACACTTTACGGCGCGGCGTTCGATGGCGGCACTGCGGGTGATGGAGCGGTCTTTGCTTTGACCCTGTACCCCCTGCCGATTCCGCTCAACATCCAAATGGCCGGCGTCAATGTGATCCTGTCTTGGACCAATTCGGCTTTCGCCCTTCAATCCGCCCCGTCTGTTGGCGGCACATATACGAACGTGCCCAACGCCACCAGTCCATTCACCAACGCCGTAACCGACACTCAACAATTCTACCGGCTTAACGCGAGCTATCCCTAAAAGAAGCGGTTAAACCGGATCGCTTTTTCAGTATTCATCGGGCGGAGCATTTGCTACCGTGGCATTCTAATGTTGCTCCAGATTGCAGCGCTGTTGCTTTGCCTTTGTTCCATTGACGCCCTCGCGGCGGGTGCGAATGATGTGCCTTCCATTGTCTTTGTCACCGGCGATCACGAATACAGTTCCGAACGAACCATGCCCTTGCTGGCCGCTGCGTTGGAAAAGAATTTTGGCTTCCACACCACGGTGCTCTACGCCACCGAACCCAACGGCCATCGCAACGAAAGTTACGAGAAAAACATTCCGGGCCTGGACGCTTTAAGGACTGCCGATTTGGCCGTCTTCTTTTTGCGCTGGCGTCAATTGACCAAGGAACAACTGGCTTTCATCCAGCAGTACCTGGATTCCGGAAAACCGCTCGTCGGCTTTCGCACCACATCACATGGATTCAAGTACCCCGATGGGGATCCGTTGGCGCGCTGGAACGCCTTTGGTGAATTTGCCTTCGGCACGCCGCCGGGATGGGGGGCCGCCGGCCATACCCATTTCGGGCATGATTCCAGCACGGATGTTTCCATCGCGCCGGGAGCGGCGGGCCATCCCATTCTCCAAGGTGTAAATAATAATTTCCACGTTCGCTCCTGGCTCTACCGGGTCCTGCCGGATTATCCGCCAAAAAACGCCACCTGGCTGCTCATGGGCGCGTCCGTCCATCCCGACAAACCCGCCGAGCCCAATCCGGTGGCCTGGACCTGGCAAACCAAACAGGGTGCGCGCTCCTTTTACACTTCCCTAGGGCACCCGGAGGACTTTCAATCGGAAGATTTTCAACGCCTGGTTGTCAATGCGATTTTCTGGGCGTTAAACCGCCCGCCGGCCGCCGTCTGGCCGGGCCGGCTGCCCATCGCCGTCTCATACGATAAACCCAAAAGCAATTAGCAATAATCCCCTGCTCAACTTATGAAAATTGGCATCGGTTCAGATCACGCTGGCTTTGATTACAAAGAACAAATTAAAAAATTGCTCGCCGGCTTGGGCCATGAGGTGCGCGATTTTGGCACCGACAGCACCGAGCCCGTCGATTATCCGCTCTTCATCCGGCCCGTCGCGGAAGCGGTAGCGGCTGGCACGGTGGAACGGGGCATTGTCCTGGGCGGCTCCGGCAACGGCGAAGCCATCGTGGCCAACCGCGTCAAGGGCGTCCGCTGCGCCCTCTGCTGGAACCTGGAAAGCGCGCAACTCGGCCGCCATCACAATGACGCCAACGCCATCTCCATCGGGCAGCGCATGATCCCGCTCGAACTCGCCCTGGAGATTGTCAAGGTCTGGCTCGACACGCCTTTTGACGGCGGCCGGCACGCGCTCCGCATCCGCGAGATCGATGCCGTCTAATTGACAAATATTCATCCCGTCAGGCGGCGGCGCCCTTCCCTGCGCAGACCGGGTTTTGGCGCGGCGGGTTGAACCGAATCAGACCGGGCCGGCAAGCGAAAGTAATTCTGCGCATTGCCGTAACAGATGTTGCGGACCATCGTGCCCAGCAGCATTTCGTCGTCCGGCAGCGCGCCCTCCTCAATTTCCCGTCCAATCAGATCACACAATACCCGGCGAAAATATTCATGACGCGGGTAGGACATGAAGGAGCGGGAATCCGTCACCATACCGACAAAGCGCGAAAGCAACCCTATGTTTGACAATGCGTTCAGTTGCCATTCAATCCCTTCCTTCTGGTCCAGAAACCACCAGCCGGAGCCGAACTGGATTTTGCCCGGCGCGATGCCGTCCTGGAAACTGCCCGCGACCGTGGCGAACACGTAATTGTCCGCCGGGTTGATGTTGTAAAGAATCATTTTGGGCAGCGCCCCGTCGCGCTCCAGCAGGTCCAGATAGCCGGCCAGCGCCTGCGCCTGGGGAAAATCGCCCATGGCGTCAAAGCCCGTGTCCGGCCCGATTTCGCGCAAGCGCCGGAAATTGTTGTTGCGCAGCGCCCCGAGGTGCAATTGCTTGACCCAGCCTTTCTCCGCGTCCAGCCGGCCCAGGAAAAGCATCAGGAACGTCCCGAATTGCGCGTACTCGTCCGCCCCGGCGGCCTGGCCGCGGCGCGCCTTGCTGAAAATCGCGGCGGCGGCCTTCTCAGTGCAGGGCGTGGCGAAACACTGCTTAAGCCCATGATCGGACAATCGGCAGCCGCGGGCATGAAAATAGGCATGACGTTCCCGCAAGGCTTCGAGAAAATCCTGCAAATCGCCGATCGCTCCACCCGCCGCCTGTTCCAACCGCGCCAGCCAAGCATTGAAAGCAACCGGTTGATCCACGGCCAGCCCCTTGTCCGGACGGAATGCCGGAAACACCCGGGTTTGCAAACCGTCGGCGGCGATCTTTTCGTGATGTTTTAGATCATCGGTTGGATCGTCGGTAGTGCAAAGAGTTTTGACGTTGAATTTTTTGAGAATCCCCCGTGCGCTCAACGCCGGGCTGGCCAATTGGTCATTGGCCTGCTTCCAGATGCTCACCGCGCTTGCCTCATCCAGCAACTCATCAATTCCAAAATAGCGTTTCAACTCCAGATGGGTCCAATGATAAAGTGGATTGCGCAACGTATGCGGCACCGTTGCAGCCCAGGCGCGAAATTTGGCAAAAGGCTCAGCCGGGCCGGTGCAAAAGGTTTCAGCCACGCCATTGGCCCGCATGGCCCGCCATTTGTAATGGTCCCCCTCCAGCCAGATTTCGGAAAGGTCTTTGAATTGGCGGTCTTCGGCGATGTCACGCGGCGAGAGATGACAATGATAATCAAAAATGGGCTCCCGCTCCGCAAACTCCCGGTAGAGATGGAGCCCGGTGCGATTCTGCAACAGAAATTTGTCGTGAATGAACTTCATTTTAAAATCACTTACAGACCGTCATTCCAACCACCGCCCCTGGAAATGCCCAACCAAACACCCCCTGCGGTGAATTCGCTCTTCTGTGAGGCAACAAGATAACATCGTCATGTATTTGACGGCAAGCCCATTTTGCAAATCGTGATATTCGAAAGGATAAACAGGACGGGCAGGATGCCGGAGTCAAACCGCCGAAAACGCCGAGATTTGGCATTGCATATATGCAAGTGGTTCATAATTAGATATTAATAGATTATTGGTAGGGTGAGACTTCGTCGAACCCCGATTGGAGCGGTCTGATCCAGTTTGACCGAGCCTGACTGGATCAAGGTCGTTTATTCTGTAAGTTGTTCATTGAAATATATTTGTATAAAACGGCCTATTTTTCGTGAGTGTGGCCAGCGGTTTGACTCGCTTTGGTCCATTGTGACTAAAGAGCACACGATCAGCTTGACCGGTTCACGAACTGGTTCCGGCAATCGGGGAATTCTTCCAATACGGCTCACACGTTTTGTGGGGTTAGGGATGGATTTTTATTTTTTAGCTTAATTTAGCTTAATTTGGCCCGAAAACGGGCGGCATAACCCTTTTGGGGCTGCATGCCCAACTTTGCCTTGGAACTGCGGGGTCTTCCCCCCAGGAAACCCGGAAATATGCGGAAGTAACCGGAAGTAAGCGGAACCCCGAACGCATTCCGGGCTGCACCCCGGACCCACATCGGCCCCGTCCCCCCGGTGGGTATACCCCGGAGAAATTCTCCAGAAATTGGAGAAATTTCAGGCTCCGATTGCGTTCCATTTCAGCCGGATCATTCTGGTTTGCAGCCATTTCAAACTTCCTGATCTGAAAAATGAGCCAATACCATGTTTTTGGAGAAGTGCCGTTTTTCTCCAACCCCGAATGCGTTCGGGGCTCCCATTTGTGCTGGAGAAGATAGAAACCGCGATCCATCGGCCCCCGTCTTTCTCCTTTCTATGACTCGAAAGTTCATTGGAACACCATTGTAACATAGATATTTAAAAAGCGCATAATTATTTTAAACTATTTTTGTAATCACCTTTCCCCCTTGTTCCGCCCGGCGGGATAAATCATGTCCGAAGGCTTTTAATTCCGCGCTGGCGAAAACCACCCCCTGAGTTGTAGGCAACCATAGAGTTGGCAGAATTAGGACTCGCGTTCCCTAAGAGCCTGTTTAAAAACGCCGAAAAACTTACGTTAACGATAACTTGTACTTTACAGCGCGTACCTCTACAAACTGAGGATGCGTTATACACATGATTTGACCGACCCACAATGAAACTTGATTTCATATTGTTTTCCCAAGCCCGCCGCCACCGGCCGCCGGCGCAAGTACAGTTACCGCGAACTGCTCAACGCCATTTTCTATCTCCTGCGCACCGGTTGCCAGTGGCGCAACCTG
>Ga0182024_10002502_pt1 | contig 45439 bp, 35 predicted proteins | sample P32metaG_FD_120480 | JGI IMG/M metagenome (GOLD analysis project Ga0182024, IMG submission 120480) | Permafrost microbial communities from Stordalen Mire, Sweden - P3-2 metaG (Illumina Assembly) | ecosystem: Environmental > Terrestrial > Soil > Wetlands > Permafrost | place: Sweden: Stordalen... | reverse complement strand
GCCAAGCAGGCTCTCACCGCCTGCATCCGAAAGCTTGTCGTCATCCTCAATGCTATCCCGCGAGACCGCAAACCATGGCAACCCGCTTGACTCCACAGACAGTCGCTCAGGATGACGTCAGTTAATGATGGCATTACGAAAGAACCTCATCCTGATGAGCCCGCGCAGCGGGCGTCTCGAAGGACGCATAGTGCCGATCCAGCGGGGGGTGACGGTGCCCTTCCGGCGTGCTAGCGTCGCGCCAGCGATGCGACAGGGAAGTCCGGTGCAAGACCGGCGCTGCCCCCGCAACTGTTAGCGGCGAGCCCGCGGCAACCGCCACTGGCCCTCCCCTCCGGAGGTGGCCGGGAAGGCGCCGCCGGGCGACGACCCCGAGCCAGGAGACCTCCGCATCGCCCCCTCTATCTGGAGGGAACAACCGACACGATTCCTCGGGCGGAGGAGGAGCCTTTGTTGTCACCCCGTGCGGGGCAGCTGCCCCCTCTGACGCTGGTCCTGGGCGGGGCGCGCTCGGGCAAGAGCCGGTTTGCCGAAGCGCTCGTCGAAGGGGCGGCGGCCTGCGGCACCTATTGCGCGACCGCCGAGGCCGGAGACGATGAGATGGCGGCGCGGATCGCCGCGCATCGCGCCAGAAGGGATGGTGGCGGGCGCGCCGCCTTCTGGCAGACGATCGAGGCGCCCCTCGCCGTGGCGGGCGCGATCGCCGCCGAGGCCGATCCCGAGCGTCCGCTACTGGTCGATTGCCTGACCCTTTGGCTGTCGAATCTGATGATGGCCGAGGCGCCGATCGACGACGAATTCGCGGCATTGCTGGCGGCGCTGCGCGACGCGGCGGGTCCCATTGTGCTGGTCGCCAACGAAGTCGGGCTCGGCCTCGTGCCGCAAACCCCGCTGGGCCGCCATTTCCGCGACGCCGCCGGCCGTCTCAACCAGGATCTCGCCAGCTTCGCCGACCGCGTGGTGTTTGTCGCCGCCGGTTTGCCGCTGGTGCTGAAGGGGAGCTGAGCGATGCGCCGGATCCCCGCGACGATCGTCACCGGCTTTCTTGGCGCCGGCAAGACGAGCCTCATCCGCCATCTGCTCGCAACGGCGGCCGGCCACCGCCTCGCGATCATCGTCAACGAGTTCGGCGAAGTTGGGATCGACCGCGAATTGCTGCTCGGCTGCGGCGATGCGGCGTGCGCCGAGGAGGATATCGTCGAGCTGGCGAACGGCTGCTTGTGCTGCACCGTCGCCGACGACTTCCTGCCGACCCTGCGGCGCCTCATCGACCGCGCCGCGCCGCCCGGGCATATCGTCGTCGAAACCTCGGGCCTCGCGTTACCGAAGCCGCTCGTACAGGCGTTTGCCTGGCCCGAGATCCGCACCCGCCTGACCGTCGACGGCGTTGTCACCGTGATCGACGCGGCGGCCGCTTCCGAAGGCCGCTTTGCGACAGACCCCGAGGCGGTCGCAAAGCAGCGTGAAGCCGACCCGGCGATCGATCATGACAACCCCCTCGAAGAGGTGTTCGGCGATCAGCTCGCCTGCGCCGATCTCGTAATCCTCAACAAGACCGATCTTGTCGCGCCCGACCCGCTCGCCGCGTTGCGCCGCGACATCGCCGTCCGGCTGCGGCCCGGGGTGAAGCTCGTCGATGCAAGCCAAGGCCGGGTTGCGCCGGCGGTCGCGCTCGGGCTCGCCGCCTCGGCCGAGGACGACCTCGCCGCCCGCCCCTCCTGCCACGATCTCGAAGAGACGCACGATCACGACGATTTCGACAGCTTTGTCGTCGAGCGCGGGCCGGTCGGCGATACCGCCCTCTTCCGCGCCCGGCTCAGGGCGTTGATCCGCGCCCACGACGTGCTGCGGGTCAAGGGCTTCCTCGATGTCCCGGGCCGCGACAGGAGACAGGTCGTGCAGGCGGTCGGCGACCGCATCGAGCAGCATTTCGACCGGGCGTGGTTACCGGGCGAGCGCCCGGCGAGCCGGCTCGTCGTGATCGGCCGCAAGGGGATCGACCGCGCCCTGATCCGCTCGGCGCTTTCGGCGGCGTGACATGCACCTCTTGGCCACCGAGCCCGGGATCATCGCCGACGGATCGGCCGCCATCGATCTCACCCAGACCCCGGGCGACATCATCGTCTTGGCGAGCGCCGACACCGAAATCGCGCTCATCGCCGCGGCGCAGGCGCGCCGGCGGGCCGCCGATCCCGCGGCGCCGAGCCTGCGGCTCGCGCCGGTCATGCGCCTCGGCCACAATTTATCGGTCGACCTCTACATGGAACGGGTGGCGCAAGCCCGGCTGGTCGTCGCGCGGCTCCTCGGTGGCAGCGCCTATTGGCCGTACGGGGTCGAGCGCCTGGTCGAGACCTGCCGCGAGCATGGCACTGCGTTGGCGCTCTTACCGGGCGACGACAAGCCCGATGCGGAGCTGGCGCGATTGTCGAGCGTGCCCCAAGTCGCCTGCCGGCGGCTCTGGCGCTATCTCGCCGAAGGCGGCCCCGGCAACGCCGACAATTTCCTGCGCTACGCGGCAACACTGATAGCCCCTCACCCCAGCCCTCTCCCCGCCAGCGGGGAGAGGGGGTTATTGGTGCGGCCGCGACGGCAAGATCCTCTTTCTGCGGGTGCCGAACCGGGCAAGGTCAGCACGGCCTCGCGGCGGGTTCCCTCTCCCCGCGAGCGGGGAGAGGGACAGGGTGAGGGGCAAACCCCCGTCGAATGGGCCGAGCCGGCGCCGCTCCTCCGTGCCGGGCTCTATTGGCCGGGACGGGCCGTGCCCGGCCTCGACGACATTGCCGCGCAGTGGCAGGGAGAGGGCGGCGTCGTGCCGATCGCCTTCTATCGGGCTCTGGTGCATTCCGGCAGCACGGCGCCGGTCGATGCGCTCATTGAGGCGCTGCTGGCGCGCCGGCTGCGCCCCTTGCCGGTCTTTGTCCACAGCCTCAAGGAGCCGGAAGCCGCGGCGCTGCTGCGCCAAGCCTTTGATGCCCATCCGCCCGATGTGATCCTCAACGCGACCGGTTTCTCGGTGGCGGCGGCGGGCGCGCGCGACCCGCTCTTGGCCGGTTGCCCGGTGTTGCAGGTGGTGTTCTCCGGCGACGACGAGGAAGCGTGGCGCGAGGGCACGCGCGGGCTCGGCCCCCGCGATCTGGCGATGAACGTGGCGCTCCCTGAGATGGACGGCCGCATCCTCACGCGCGCGGTCTCATTCAAGGCGCCGCTTGGGCGAGACGCCGAGACCGAGGCCGACCTCGTCGGCTACCGGCCGGTCGCCGACCGCGTTGCCTTTGTCGCCGACCTGGCGCGCAACTGGGCGCGGCTGCGCGCGACCCCGCCCGCCGACCGGCGGGTCGCCATCATCCTCGCCAATTACCCCAACCGCGACGGCCGCATCGGCAACGGGGTCGGGCTCGACACGCCGCAGTCGGCGGTCAGGGTCCTCAACGCGCTCCGCGCGGCCGGCTACCGCATCGGCGACATGCCGCGGGACGCGGCCGCGCTGATGGAGCGCCTCCTCGCCGGGCCGACCAACGCGCAGCCTGAGGCGCCGGCCGAGGAGACCCTTTCCTTCCCCGAATACTCGGCCTTTTTCGATCGCCTGCCGGCTTCGGTGCAAGAGCGCGTCGGGGCGCAATGGGGCGCGGCCGAGCGCGACCCGTTCTTCCGCCCGGGGCGGGTCGATTGCGGCCGCTTTGCGATCCCCGGCTTCCGGAGCGGCAATGTCGCGCTGCTGATCCAGCCGGCGCGCGGCTACAATCTCGATCCGAAATCGACCTATCACGACCCGGCGCTGGTGCCGCCGCATTCCTATTTCGCGGCTTTTGCGTGGCTCGCCGACGCCTTTCGCGCCGACGCGGTCATCGACCTGGGCAAGCACGGCACCTTGGAGTGGCTGCCCGGGAAGGCGCTCGCCCTCTCATCGGAATGCTTCCCCGAGGCGGTCATGGGGCCCATGCCGCATCTCTACCCGTTCATCGTCAACGATCCCGGCGAGGGCAGCCAGGCCAAGCGGCGCTCGCAGGCGGTCATCATCGACCATCTGACCCCGCCCTTGACGCGGGCCGGCAGCTATGGCCCGCAGGCCGAGCTGGAGCGCCTGATCGATGAATATTACGAGGCCGCGCGCGGCGACCCGCGCCGCGTCGCGCCGCTCGCCGCCGAGATCATCGAGCGCGCCCGGGCCGCCGGGATCGACAAGGATTGCGGCATCGCCGCCGGCGAGGAGTTGCCCGGCGCGCTCCGAAAGCTCGACGGGTTCTTGTGCGAGCTGAAGGAATTGCAGATCCGCGACGGGCTGCATGTGTTGGGCGAAAGCCCGGTGGGCGAGCGGTGCGACGCGTTGCTGCTCGCCTTCGCCCGCGCGCGGCGCGGCCTCACGGATCAAGTCCGTGGGCTGAAGGCCCACGGCGCGGAAGCCGAATCGCTGCTGCGCGCACTCGCCGCCGACCTCGGCCTCGGCATCGACCCGCTGATGCTGGAGCTCGCCGAGCCATGGTTGGGGCCGCGACCGGATGTGCTTCTGCAGCCCCCACCCCAACCCTCCCCCGCAAGCGAGGGAGGGAGTCATTGCGCATTGTTGCAAAAACCCTCCCCCGCAAGCGGGGGAGGGAAGGGTGGGGGCTGGCGCACCGCCGGCGACACGGTCGAGCGGCTGGAAGATTTGGCGCTGCGCCTGGTTTCCGGCACGGCTGAACCGGAGCCGGAATGGCACGCAACCCGCGCCGTGCTCGGCTGGATCGCGCGGGAGTTGCGCCCGGCGGTCGCGGCCTGCGGCGAGGCGGAAATCGCCGGAATCCTCGCCGCGCTCGACGGCCGGGCCGTCGCCCCAGGCCCGAGCGGGGCGCCGAGCCGCGGCCGGCCCGAGGTGTTGCCGACCGGGCGCAATTTCTATTCGGTCGACACCCGTGCGGTGCCGACCCCGGCGGCCTGGCAGCTCGGCTGGCATTCGGCGGGATTATTGGTCGAGCGCCATGCCCAGGAGCACGGACGCTATCCGGCGCGCCTCGCCCTCTCGGCCTGGGGCACGGCGAACATGCGCACCGGCGGCGACGACATCGCCCAGGCCTTGGCCCTCATTGGCGCTCGGCCGGTGTGGGAAGGGGCGAGCGGCCGGGTCACCGGGTTCGAGATCCTGCCGGCTTCGGTCATGGACCGGCCGCGGGTCGATGTGACGCTGCGCATCTCGGGGTTCTTCCGCGACGCCTTTCCCGGCCTCATCGACCTCTTCGACAGCGCGGTGCGCGCCGTCGCCGCGCTCGACGAGATGCCCGAAACCAACCCGCTCGCCGCGCGTGTCGCCGCCGACCGGCAGGCGCTCGCCGCCGCCGGCATCGCCCCGGACGAGGCGGCGTTGCGCGCCGGCTACCGGATTTTCGGCTCGCAGCCCGGCGCCTACGGCGCCGGCCTGCAAACCCTGATCGACGAGCGGATCTGGCAGGATGACGGCGATCTGGCCGAGGCCTATCTCGGCTGGAGCGGGTGGGCCTACGGCGCCGGCGGCGAGGGCCGTCCCGAGCGAGGGCTCCTCGAAGCCCGCCTCGCCGCGGCCGACGCCGTCATCCACAACCAGGACAATCGCGAGCACGATATCCTGGACAGCGACGATTACTACCAGTTCGAGGGCGGCCTCGCGCTCGCCGTGCGCCACCTCTCGGGCCAGGACCCCGCAGTCTACCACATCGATCATTCGCAGCCCGACCGGCCGCGCATCCGCACGCTGCGCGAGGAATTGGGGCGGATCGTGCGCGGCCGCGCCGCCAACCCGCGCTGGATCCAGGGCGTGATGCGGCACGGCTACAAGGGCGCCGCCGAGATTGCCGCGACGGTCGATTACCTCTTCGCCTTCGCCGCCACCGCCCGCGCCGTCGACGACTCGCATTTCGAGGCGCTGTACGAGGCTTATCTCGGCGACGACGCGGTAGCTGGTTTCATGAACGCGCACAACCCGGCGGCGCTCGTCGAGACAAGGAGCCGCTTCCGCGAGGCGATCGAGCGAGGCCTCTGGCGCCCAAAGCGCAACAGCGTGCGCGCGGAGCTGATGCGCGATGGGTGAGCCGACCCCCAGCGAAGACGAGATCAACCGGCTGCATCGCGAGAAGATGGAGCGGCGCCAGGCGGCGCGCCGCAAGGTCCTCGCGACCAAGACCGAGGAGCGCGGTCTCCTCATTGTCCATACCGGCGCCGGCAAAGGGAAAACCACGGCCGCCTTCGGCATGGTGCTGCGCTGCATCGGCCACGGCATGCGGGTCGGCATCGTGCAGTTCGTCAAGGGCGCCTGGGGCACCGGCGAGCGCACCGTGCTGGCGTGCTTTCCCGATCTGGTCACCTGCCGGGCGATGGGCGAGGGCTTCACCTGGGACACCAAGGATCGCGCCCGCGACATCGCCGCGGCGCGCGCCGCGTGGGAGATGGCGCGGACGATGCTCGCCGACCCCTCCTACCGGCTCGTTCTCCTCGATGAACTCAACATCGTGCTGCGCTACGGCTATCTGCCGGTCGATGAGATCGTCACGGCGCTCAAGGCGAAGCCGCGCGATCTCCACGTCGTGGTGACCGGCCGCAATGCTCCCCCGGAGCTCCTCGAGGCCGCCGACCTCGTCACCGAGATGACCCTCGTCAAGCATCCGTTCCGCGCCGGGGTCAAGGCGCAGGCGGGGATCGAGTTTTGATGCAATCATGATCGTCGTAACCGAACCAAGGAAAGGGACCCCGTGCCCGGGCTTGTCCCGGGCACCCACGTCTTTTGATGCACCCTCGGGAAGACGGGGATGGCCGGGACAAGCCCGGCCAAGGGGGTTGCTGTGAGTGCGATGACCCGCGCGCTGATGCTGCAAGGGACCGGCTCCGATGTCGGGAAATCGCTGCTGGTCGCGGGCCTCGCGCGGGCGTTCACCCGGCGCGGCCTCCGGGTGCGACCGTTCAAGCCGCAGAACATGTCGAACAACGCCGCGGTCACCGCCGATGGCGGCGAGATCGGCCGGGCCCAGGCACTGCAGGCGCGCGCCTGCGGCGTGATGCCGGCGATCGACATGAACCCGGTGCTCCTGAAGCCCCAATCGGAAGGGACGGCGCAGATCGTGCTGGGCGGCCGCGTCTACGGGACAGCTTCGGCGCGCGAATACCGCGCGCTTGCGCCAACGCTGTTGCCAGCGGTCGTCGCGGCCTTCGAGCGCCTCGCCGCGACGGCCGATCTCGTCCTCGTCGAAGGCGCCGGCAGCCCGGCCGAAATCAATCTGCGGACCGGCGACATCGCCAATATGGGCTTTGCCGAGGCCGCCGACGTGCCGGTCCTTATTGTCGGCGACATCGAGCGCGGCGGTGTCATCGCCCAGCTCGTCGGCACCTACCTGTTGTTGGCCCCGAGCGAGCGAGCGCGGGTCGCCGGCTATATCGTCAACAAGTTCCGCGGCGATGTTGGCCTCTTCGACGCCGGCATCACCGCGATCGGCGAGCGCACCGGATTGGGATGTTTCGGCGTGGTGCCGTATTTCCCCGCCGCCGGCGCCCTCCCCGCCGAAGACTCGATGGCGCTCTCCGTGCCGGCGCCTCACCCTCCCACGCCTGCGGCGCGGGTCCCTCCCTCTCCCCGCGGCCGCGGGGAGAGGGGTGGGGTGAGGGGCCGGCACAGGCAGATCAAGATCGCCGTCCCCCGCTTGCCGCGCATCGCCAATTTCGACGATCTCGACCCGCTCTCGGCCGAGCCCGCGGTCGAGCTCGTGCTGGTCCGGCCGGGAACGCCGCTGCCGCGCGATGCCGCGCTCGTCATCCTGCCGGGCTCGAAGGCGACGCTCGCCGATCTCGCATTTCTGCGGCGCGAAGGCTGGGACATCGACATCCTGGCGCACCATCGCCAGGGCGGCCACATCATCGGCCTCTGCGGCGGATACCAGATGCTGGGCCGCCAGATCGCCGATCCCGACGGAAGCGAAGGCCGGCCCGGTATGGCGCCGGGGCTTGGGCTTCTCGAGGTGCAGACGGTGCTTGGCGGCGACAAGCGGCTCGCCGAGGCCGCCGGCGCCGAGATCGCGAGCGGCATGGCGGTGCGCGGTTATGAAATGCATCTCGGCATGACCACCGGCCCCGGCGCGGCCCGGCCGATGCTCGAGCTCGACGGAAAGCCCGACGGCGCTGTCAGCCCCGACGGGAGGGTCGCCGGCTGCTATCTGCACGGGCTTTTCGCCAGCGACCCGTTCCGTCGCGCCTTCCTCACGAGGCTCGGAGTCGCCGGCGGCACGATCGACTATGATTCGACGATCGAATCCGTGCTCGACAGCCTCGCCGACCATCTCGAACGCAATCTCGATCTTATGGCGCTCTTCGCCGCTTCGCGCCCGCCGCGCCTCACCCGGGCGGCGTGACATGCGCCATCAGCCACGCACCGAGAACAAGCCCGGCCAGGAGGAGGCAGGCCAGCGTATAGAGTCGCAACCCCCGGCCGATGTCGGCCGGCGTTGCCTCAGGCGTGCCGTCCCCGAGCCACGGGTCCTGAACCTCGCCCTCGGCATAGGACCGCGGCCCGGCGAGGGCGAGACCGAGGGCGCCGGCCATCGCCGCCTCGGGCCAGCCGGCATTTGGGCTATGATGCTTCTTCCCGTCGCGCAGCATCACCCAAAACGCATGCCCGGGCATCGCCGCGCCGGCGAAGAGGGCCGCGCCGGTCAAGAGGAGGCCGCTCAACCGCGCCGGCACCAGGTTCACCAGATCGTCGAAGCGCGCCGCCGCCCACCCAAAGCTGCGGTAGCGCTCCGAGCGGTGCCCGATCATGCTGTCGAGGGTGTTCGCCATCTTGTAGGCGAAGAGCCCCGGGAGCCCGAGCACCAGGTACCAGAAGACCGGCGCCACGACGCCGTCGCTGAAATTCTCGGCGAGGCTTTCGATCGCGGCGCGCGCGACGCCGTACCCGTCGAGCCGCATCGGGTCGCGGCCGACGATATGGCTGACCGCCGCGCGGCCGGCCGGCAGTCCGTCCGAGGCGAGCGCGGTGCCGATCGCGGCGACATGCTGAAAGAGGCTGCGCTGCGCGACCAGGATGCCGATCGCCAGCGCCTCGACGACCGCGCCGAGAAGGCTGCCGCGGCTGAGCCGATGCAATGCCCAGCCGAGCCCATAAGCCGCCCCGACCAGCATGACGAGCGTAACGATGCCGCGCTCGCGCCGGCTCCGGTCGCTGCGGTTCGCGCGGTTGAGCTTTTTCTCGAAGAATTGGATAGCGCGGCCAGCGAGGACGATCGGGTGCGGAACCAGGGTGAAGATCGCCGGCATCTCGCCGAACGCCGCGTCGAGGCCAAGGCCGGCGAGCAGCAGCAAGAGCGGGTCGTGCAGGTCCGGCAGGATTATCGCGACGGTCATGGCCCAGGGCATCCCGACGCCAATGTCGGCCGCGCTGCCGCCACAATCAACCGACGGGAGATTGTCGAATGAGCGAGACCGCGGTGCTGCTGTGCGGGCATGGCAGCCGCGACCCCGAGGCGGTCGGCGAGTTCGAAGAGGCCGCTGCGGCGCTGCGCTCGCGCCTGGCACACCTCATGCCGGATGGCGATTTCGCCACCGGCTACCTCGAATTCGCGCGGCCGACGATCGGCGAGGGCCTCGCCGCGCTGACCGCGCGCGGCGCACGGCGCATCCTCGCGATCCCGGGCATGCTGTTCGCCGCGAGCCACGTCAAGAACGATCTGCCGTGGGAGATGAACAGTTTCATCGCCGATAACCCGGAGATCGACGTCCGTCTTGGCCGCGACCTCGGGATCGAGCCGAAGCTGCTCAATGCGGCCGCCGAGCGCATCGCAGCCTCGGTGCCCGAGGGACGCTCGGAGACGCTCCTCGTCGTCGTCGGCCGCGGCACCAACGACCCCGACGCCAATTCCAACATCGCCAAGATCGCGCGCATGCTGTGGGAGGGCATGGGCTTCGGCTGGGCCGAGACGGCGTTCAGCGGGGTCGCCGATCCGCGCGTCGATGCGGCGCTCGAACGCGCCGCCCGGCTCGGCTTCCGCCGCATTGTCGTCTTCCCGTATTTCCTGTTCACCGGAATTCTGGTCAAACGCATCTATGCCCAGACCGACAGCGTGGCGGCGCGGTTTCCCGATATCGACTTCGTCAAGGCGGGCCACCTGCGCGACCATGAGGGGGTGATCGATACGTTTCTCGACCGCGTCGACGAATTCGCCGTGGGCGACCCGAAGATGAACTGCCAATTATGCAAATACCGCACGCGGATCATCGGCTACGAAGACGCGGTCAGCGCGCCGCAGCAGGGCCATCATCATCATGTGCGCGGCGGGGGAATGGACAATATCGATCAGCACAATCATCGGCACGACCACCCTGACCATCACGGCCATGAGGGTTGAGCGGCAATGCCGGCTTTGTTCGACCACTACGTGATCGTCGACTGGAGCGCGGCGGCGCGACCGAAGCTCCGGCGCGACAGCATTTGGATATGCCGCCACGGCGCCGAGCCGTTCAATGTGCCGACTCGTGTCGAGGCTAAGACTTGCCTGGAGAAATTACTGACAACCGCCGTAGAGGCGGGCGAACGAGTGCTGGTCGGGTTCGATTTCCCGTTCGGCTACCCGTTCGGCTTCGCGCAACGCCTCGGCCTGAAGGGAACTCCGCCGTGGCGTGCGATTTGGGACGTAATCGCGGCGGAACTCAAGGAATATGATAAGAACGGTAACAATCGATTTTGTGTGGCCGCAAAATTCAACCAACGCATATCCGGCGGTACGTTTCCATTCTGGGGGTGCCCGAAGAGCAAGGCCGGAGCGCATCTGTGCACGACGTTTCACCGTGGACATCGTGAGGGCGAACTCGCCGAGCGGCGCTTGATTGATCGGCGGGAGTACATGCCGGGGGCACAGCCGTGTTGGAAGCTATTCTACAACGGCTCCGTCGGTAGTCAGGCCCTAACGGGTATTCCAATCGTACGCTCGTTGCGTGACCGTTTCGACAATGCAGCGCGCATCTGGCCGTTCGAAACCGGGCTCCAAGTTTCTAAGGATGCATCGATTGTTTTCGCTGAGGTTTATCCATCTCTCTGGAAGGATCTCTGGTACCAGTCCGAAGACCGGCCCAAAGACAAAGTACAAGTTCGTGGGGTGGCTCGGCTTTTTTCCGAGCTCGATCAGGTTGGCAAACTGGCTCCTCTTTTTGGCGGCGATCCGACCCTAAGCGCTCAGGATCTCCACCGAATCGAGACTGAGGAAGCATGGACCCTGGGAGTAATGGCGAAAGTTCCGCCGCGGGAACACCCTCTCCGCCCCCCGGGGCGGAGAGGGCCGGGGTGAGGTGGGAGATGCCAGAGCGCTCGCCGATGCCCACCTCACCCTCCCGCGCCTCCGGTGCGGGCCCCTCCCTCTCCCCCCTAAAGGGCGGAGAGGGCAGAAAAGTCCGCTACACCTATCTGCGCGATCCCGCGGCGATCTACCGCCGGTCTTTTGCGCTGATCCGGGCCGAGGCCGGCCTTGCGCGTTTTCCGGCAGCGTTGCGCCCGCTGGCGATGCGGCTCGCCCATGCCGCGGGGGATATTGCGATCCTGGATGATCTCGCCTGGTCGCCGGGGGCGGTCAATGCCGGGCGGCGCGCACTGGCGGGGGGCGCGGTGGTCCTCGTCGATAGCGAGATGGTCAGGGCGGGCATCAGCCGCGACCGGCTGCCGGCCGGCAACCGGGTGATCTGCACGCTGCGCGAGCCCGCGGTCGCCGGGCTCGCGGCGCGCCATCAAACCACCCGCAGCGCCGCGGCGGTCGAGTTATGGCGTGCGCATCTCGCCGGGTCGGTGGTGGCGATCGGCAATGCCCCGACGGCGTTGTTCCACCTTCTTGAGATGCTGGCGGTGGGAGCGGGCAGGCCGGCGCTCATTCTCGGCTTTCCGGTCGGCTTTGTCGGCGCCGCCGAAGCCAAGGAGGCGCTCGCCGGGTTCGGCCGCGGGCTCCTCTTTGTCACGCTCAAAGGCCGGCGCGGCGGCAGTGCGCTGGCCGCCGCCGCGGTCAACGCGCTGTGCGGCAGACCGCCGGGATGAACCCGTGGCTCAGCGTCATCGGCATCGGCGACGATGGGCCGGCCGGGCTGAGCCCGGCCGCGCGTACCCTCGTTGAGACCGCGGAGACCCTGGTCGGCGGCGCCCGCCATCTGGCGATGGTGCCGGGGGGCGGGGCCGCGCGGCTCTTATGGCGGCAACCGATCGAGCGTACGATCGCCGACATCGGGGCGCGCCGCGGCACAAGGGTCGCGGTGCTGGCAACGGGCGACCCCTTGTGGTACGGGGTCGGGACCCTGCTTCTCCGCCATTTTCGCCGCGAGGAGATGACGATCGTGCCGCAACCGAGCGCCTTCAGCCTGGCCGCCGCCCGGCTCGGCTGGGCGCTCGCCGACTGCACCTCATTGAGCCTCCACGGCCGCCCGCTCGACAGCCTGCGCCTCCATCTGGCGCCGGGCCGGCGCTGTCTCGTGCTGTCGGAAGACGGGACGACGCCGCGCCGTGTGGCGGAGCTCCTCGCCGCTTCCGGCTGGGGGCCGAGCCGGATCAGTGTGTTCGAGCATCTCGGCGGGCCGCGCGAGGTGGCATGGCACGGGACAGCGCAGGATTGGGGCGAGCGCGAGAGCGCCGATCTCAACACGGCCGATCTCAACACGATAGCCCTCGAATGCGCCATGATGCCCGGCACCCAGGCGTTGTCGCGTCTGGCCGGGCTGCCCGACGACGCCTTCGAGCATGACGGCCAGCTGACCAAACGGGAAGTGCGCGCCGTCACCCTGGCGCGCCTCGCGCCGCTGCCGGGCGAAACCCTCTGGGACATCGGGGCCGGAAGCGGCTCGATCGCGATCGAATGGCTGCGCGCGATCCCGGATGGCGCCGCGATCGCCATCGAAGAGAACCCCGGGCGGGCGGCGACGATCGCGCGCAACGCCGCGGTGCTTGGCGTGCCGGGGCTGCGGATCATCGCCGATGCCGCGCCGCGGGCGCTCGGCAAAATACCGCCGGAACTGGCGCCGCCCGACGCGATCTTTGTCGGCGGCGGCGTCGCCCAACCCGGCTTGTTGGAGGCGCTGTGGGCGGCGTTGCGTCCGGGCGGCCGGCTCGTCGCCAATGTCGTGAGCCTGGAAGGGGAACAGGCCATCCTCGCGTGGCAGGCGCGCCACGGCGGCGAATTGGCCCGGATCGCGCTCAGCCGCCCGGAGCCGCTCGGCGGCCACCATGTCTGGCGGCCGCTGCTGCCGGTGACCCAGCTGGCCACGACAAAGCCTGGCTGAGATGCGAGGGTCCGCCGGCTGGCTTCTCGGGGTGCGGCCCTATGCTCTGCTCGTCGGCCTGTGCCTCTTCCTCTACCTCCCGGGAATTTCCGCGATCCCAGCGCTCGACCGCGACGAAGCCCGGTTTGCCCAGGCGACGCGCCAGATGCTGGAAACCGGCGATTTCCTGCGTATCCGCTTTCAGGACGAAGCCCGCAACAAGAAGCCGGCGGGGATTTATTGGCTGCAGGCCGCCGCGGTCAGCGCCTTCAGCACGCCCTCCGCCACGGCGATCTGGCCCTACCGCCTGCCCTCGCTGTTGGGGGGAATTGCGGCCGTATTGTTGACCTTCGGTCTCGGTGCCGCGCTGTTTGGCGGCGCGAGCAAGCCGCGGCGCATCGCCGGTATCGCCGCCATCCTCTTGGCGAGTGCCCTCGGCGTGGTTGCCGAGGTGCATATCGCCAAGACCGATGCCGCGCTCCTCGCCGCGGTGATGGCCGGCCAGGGAGCGCTCGGTCTCGCCTATGTGCGGGCGCGTACCGGCCGCCCGGTCCCCGTCTGGATCGCAATCATGTTCTGGACCGTCGAACTCGCCGCGATTTTTCTCAAGGGTCCGCCGGGGCCGGCCTTGGCCGTCGTTACGGTCACCGCGCTCTCGATCGCCGATGGCGATTGGCGCTGGCTGCGTGGCCTGTATCCGGTGGCCGGGATCATCGCGCTGGCGATCGGCCTGGCGCCATGGCTGATCGCGATCGAGCGCGCCACCGACGGCGGCTTTCTCGCCGACGCGCTCGGCCACGATCTCTTGATGAAACTGATCGGCGCGCAGGAATCGCACGGTGCGCCGCCGTTTTCCTATCTGCTGCTGGCGCTGGCGAGTTTCTGGCCCGGCTCGATTCTGCTGGTTCCCGCGATCGTCCGCGGCTGGCGCCGGCATGAGGCGCCGGCCGAGCGGTTCCTCCTTGCCTGGCTGGTGCCGGCCTGGGTGTTTCTCGAGCTGGTGCCAACGAAGCTGCCGCATTATGTGCTGCCGCTCTTTCCGGCACTCGCGCTCTTGGCCGCCGCTGCGCTCGCCGACGGCGGCAGGCCCCCGCCGGCGAGCTGGGCGCGGCGGTTCGATGTCTTGGTGCGGGTGCTGTGGGCCGCGGTCAGCCTTGCCCTGGCGGTGCTGCTGATCGGATTGCCGCTGCGGTTCGGCGGCCGGATCGCCACTGCCGGCATCCTCGGCGCCGTGTTGCTGCTCGCGCTGACCGGGGCGGTGCTGTGGTATCGCCCGGGCCCGGGCATCACAACCGGGTTGATCGCGGCGCTATCCTTGGCCTTTGCGGTGCCGGCCGCGCACCAAATCCTTCCCGGGCTGGATCGGCTGTGGCTGAGCCGCGCCGCGGCCGGGCTTGTCGCGCGCCACCCTCCTTCTGGCCGGGGTCGGCTGGTGGCGGTCGGCTACAGCGAGCCGAGCCTCGTATTCCTGCTCGGCAGCGATCTCCGGCTGGTCAGCCCCCGCGGCGCGGCCGAGACGCTCGCCGGCGGCGGTGAAGCCCTGGTCAGCAACCGCGAAGACGCGATGTTCCGACAGGCGCTCGGCGCGCGCGGTCTCCTCGTGCAGCCGGTCGGCAGCGTTCCCGGGCTCGATTATTCGAACGGTCAGCGGATGGTGTTGACGCTTTACGATGTCGCGCCGAACTGACGTGAGGCCATGACAATCGGCCGCCTATATGGGCTGGGCCTGGGGCCCGGCGATCCCGAGCTGGTGACGCTGAAGGCGCTGCGCCTATTGCGCGCCGTCCCGGTCGTTGCCTATCCGGCGCCCGAGGAAGGCGACAGCTTTGCCCGCCGCATCGTCGCCGAGTGGCTCGACCGCGGCCAGCGCGAGATCAGGGTGCCTTTTCCGATGCGGCCCGGGCCGCCGCCGGCCGCGGTCTATGAGACGGCGGCGGCACAACTCGCCGCGGTCATGGATGCGGGCGACGATATCGCCTATCTGTGCCAGGGCGATCCGCTGTTCTACGGCAGCTTCGCCGGGATCCTCACGCGCCTCGCGGCGCGCTATAGGGTGACGGTGGTGCCCGGCGTGTCATCCCTGACCGCCTGCGCCGCCGCGGCATCGGTGCCGCTCGTCCAGCGCGACGAGACGCTCTCGGTGATACCCGCGGGCCTCCCCGAGGACGAGATCGCTGCGCGGCTCAGAGAGGCCGACGCCGCGGCAATCATCAAGCTCGGCCGGCATTTCGCGAAGCTGCGGCGGGTCCTCGCGCGCCTCGGGCTGCTCGATGGCGCTCTCTATGTCGAGCGCGCCAGCCTGCCCGGCCAGCGGATCGCGGCGCTGGCGACGATCGACCCGGCGAGCGTGCCCTACTTCGCGACGGCGTTGGTGCGATGTCGCGGGCGCGGCGAATGAATTCCGTGCCGCCGGCCGGCGCCGCGGTCATTGTGCTGGGGCCGGGCGGCGCCGCGCTCGGCCGCCGGGTTTCAGCCATGCTGCCCGGAGCCCGGCTCTACGGCCCTCGTGGCAAACCGGGTGCGCCGGCCGGCGATTGGGACGAGGCCTACGACCGGGTGGTGCCGCTCCTGGCAGAGCTGTTCGCCGCCGGCCGGCCGATTGTCGGGCTGTGCGCGAGCGGCATCCTGATCCGCGCCATCGCGCCGCTGATCGACGACAAGCTTGCCGAGCCGCCGGTCGTCGCCCTCGCCGAAGACGGCTCGGTCGCGGTGCCGCTTTTGGGCGGCCATCGCGGCGCCAACGCGCTCGCCCGCGCGCTCGCGGACGCGCTGGCCGATGAGCTGGGCTGCGTTGCCGCGATCACCACCGCCGGCGATCTGCGGCTCGGCGTCGCGCTCGACGAGATGCCGCCCAGCTGGCATATCGCCAACCCCGAGCGAGTGAAGCCGGTCGCCGCGACGCTCCTCGCCGGGGAGCCGGTGTCGCTCGTCGAAGAGGCCGGCCGCGCCGATTGGCTGCATGCGGGTTCGGTCGAGTGGGACGCCGCGGGGCAGCGCAAAATCATCGTGACCCACCGCGCCTATCCTGCGGACACCGATTCCCTCATCGTTCACCCCCCGGTCCTCGCACTTGGCATCGGCTGCGAGCGCTTCTGCCCGGCCGAGGAGATCGCCCTTTTGGCGCGCGCCAGCCTCGCCGAAGCCGGCCTAGCGGCGGGAGCGGTTGCCGCCATCGTCTCGATCGAATTGAAGGCAGGCGAAGCGGGGATCCACGCCCTGGCCCAATCGCTCGGAGTTCCGGCGCGATTTTTTCCGGCCGCTCGCTTGCTTGCCGAGACGCCGCGGCTGACGCTGCGCTCCGAGGCGGCGTTTCGCGCGACCGGCTGTTGGGGAGTGGCCGAGGGCGCGGCGCTGGCCGCCGCCGGCCCCGAGGCTGAACTCGTCGTCCCGCGTCGCCAGTCGCGCCATGCGACCTGCGCGGTGGCGCGGGCGCCAGCGCCGATCGACGCGGCGACGCTCGGACGCCCGCGCGGCCGGCTGGCGATCGTCGGCATCGGGCCCGGCGACCCAGCCTGGCGCACCCCCGAGGCGAGCGCCCTCATCGCCGACGCCGAGGATGTCGTCGGCTATCGGGGTTACCTCGATCTGCTCGGCCGGGCGATCGGGGCCAAGCGCCACCATGCGAGCGCGATCGGAGCGGAGCTAGAGCGCACGCGGCTCGCCCTCGACCTTGCCGCCGCCGGAGGCTCGGTCGCGCTCGTTTCGTCGGGCGATTCCGGCATCTACGGCCTCGCCGCGCTGGTCTTCGAGCTCATTGACCGCGAACCGCGCCGCGACTGGCAGGCGGTCGACATCATCGTCGCACCCGGAGTGAGCGCGATGCAGGCCGCCGCTGCCCGGGTCGGGGCCCCGCTCGGGCATGATTTCTGTGCGATCTCGCTGTCCGACCTCTTGACCCCGTGGGAGCGGATCCGCGGCCGGATCGAGGCGGCGGCGAAGGCCGATTTCGTCGTCGCGCTTTACAACCCGCGCTCGGCGCGGCGGCCGGGGCATCTCGCCGAGGCCGTCCAGATCCTCATCGCGCATCGTCCGCCGGAGACGCCGTCGGTGATCGCCCGCAATCTTGGCCGCGCCGGCGAGACCCAAGAAATCCTGCGGCTCGACGAGCTGGCCGGCGCCGCGGCCGACATGCTGAGCCTCATCCTCGTTGGCAGCTCGCAGACCCGGCTCCTCGCCGGCGAGACGCCGCGTCTTTATACGCCGCGCGGCTATTTCGACGGACAGAAGCCGCGATGACCGTGCATTTCATCGGCGCCGGGCCGGGCGCTGCCGATTTGATCACGGTGCGCGGGTTGCGGCTGATCGAGCGCTGCCCGGTCTGCCTCTATGCCGGGTCGTTGGTGCCGCTGGGCGTCATCGCCGCCGCCCCGGAAGCGGCCCGGATCATCGACACCTCAGCCTTGACCCTCGACGAGATCATCGCCGAAATCGCCGCCGCGCACGGAAGCGGCCTCGAGATTGCCCGGGTCCATTCGGGCGACCCGTCGCTCTATGGCGCCATAGCCGAACAGATGCGCCGTCTCGAGGCGCTCGGCATCCCGTTCGACATCACCCCCGGGGTGCCCGCCTTTGCCGCCGCCGCCGCGGCGCTCGGCCGCGAATTGACGCTGCCGGGGGTGGCGCAAACCGTCATTCTGACGCGCACCGCGACGCGCGCCTCACCTATGCCCGACGGCGAGCGCCTCGATCGCCTCGCGGCAACTGGCGCGACCCTGGCGATCCATCTGTCGATCGCCAACCTCGCGCGGGTCGTCCGCGCGTGCCTGCCCCATTACGGCGAGGATTGCCCGGCGATCGTCGCCTATCGCATCAGCTGGCCGGACGAGCAGCTGATCCGCGGCACAATCGGCGATATTCGCGACAAGATAAAGCGCGCTCGTATCACCCGGACCGCGCTGATCCTCATTGGACCGGCCTTGGCCGGCGGCGGCAGCGACAGCCGCCTCTACGCCGCCGACCACCATCATGTGGCGCGGCCCCGGCGGGACCGGCCGGGATATCACGCGCCGAAGCCGGCCTCCTCACGATAGCGGTGCGGCGCCCAGTGGCCCCAGCGTTGTTCGAAGATCACCCGGTTGCGTGCCATCTGTTCGGTCGCCTTCTCCCCGAGTTTATCGAACGATACCGAATGGGCATGGTGCACAAAGACGTCATCGGCGACGACCAGCTTGTAATTCGCTTGGGCCGCCCGCCGGCAATAGTCGTCATCTTCGTAATAGCCCAGACCGTACACCTCATCGAGCAGGCCTATTTCTTCCAAGACGCCGCGGCGTATCGCGACGCAGAAGAAGGCGAGGTTGCCGATCTCCAGGGTGCGGCGCAGCCGGCCGCGGACGAAACGACGAGCGGCCTGTTGCATCTCCTGCATGGTGCCATAGGCGATTTTGACTCTCTGCTCATTGCCGATGTCGTTGGTCAACGGACCGGTCAGGCCGATCCGCGGATCGAGCTGCATCGGACGGATCAGGTCGCGCACCCAACCGCGTGTCGCAAAGGTGTCATTGTTCAACAGGATGACATAGTCACCCCGTGCGGCACGCAGCCCGACATTGTATCCGCCGGCGACTCCCAGATTGGCGTCATTGAGGATGACCTGCACTCGCTCGTCCTGACGCTCCAGTTCGCACAGTTTCTCCCGGCTTCCATCCTTTGATGCGTTATCAACCACAATGATTTCGAGATTTGGATAGTCGCTCCAGTTGCGCACGGCAAACAGGCAGGCTTTGGTATATTGCCAGTTGTTGTAGGTCAGCACGACGACCGAGACCAATGGGAAGCTCGCATCGAGCGCCTCTCTCAGCTGGCGCGCCCGGCTCGCCCAGGTATGCTCGCGTGCCCAGTCCTGCCGCCGCGCTCGCAAGGCCGAGCTGTCCTCGGCGAGGGCCTCTTCGATTCGATCCGCGAACGAGCTGGCGTCATCGGCGATGTAGACCAGATCGGTTGCTTCGATTACCTCCGGGATTGCTGCAGCAACCACCGGCTTCCCTGCCGCCATGTATTCGTAAAGCTTCACCGGATTGGTGCATCTGGTCAGCTCGACGATCCTGAACGGGATGATCGCGACATCGAATTCGCGCAGCAAATCCGGCAGTTTCCGATACGGCATCTCGCCGTAAAAGCGGACATTGGCGAGTTTTGCGGCGCGTGAGGTGTCGCAGCCGTCGGTACGGCCGATCAGCCGGAAATCCCAGTGCGGGTGCGCCGCGGCGCAGCGTTCGATCCACTCGACGTTGAACCACTCGGCGATCGCCCCGAAATACCCGATGATCGGGCGCTCGCCCGCATCCCGATCGGAAAAGCCCTGGGCAAGGAAATCGACCTCGGCGGCATTGCGGATAAGAATGCTGGAGCGCTGTTGCGAGACATGCTCGGCAAGCGGCCGGGAGGCAGCGATCACCAGATCCGCGCCGGCGAGCATTGCCGCTTCCGACGCGGCCAATGAATTTGCCACGTTGCTGAAGCCCGTCGCCAGATCGAGGCAGTCGTATACCACCGTAGCGCCGGGGACCCCGCACGCGACCTTGTGCCAGGCGGGATGCTCGACCAGCACGATGGGCGCGTGAACACCAAGTGCGGCAATCAGCTCGTCGAGCGCCAGGTGCAGCTCGCCAACCGCAGCCTCGCTCAGGCCCTGGTAGATCGACTCGGATGCATCGCTCCACAGGCGCAGCCTAATCTCGAAGACGCCGAGATGCGGCGATTCGATTATTCGGAACCGGCCCCTCTCGTCGGCAGGTTCGAAGACGACCGAGATGTAAAAGACGCGCGCGCCCATATCGGCCAGATGGGTGGCCAGATGTTGCGGCCGCTGGATGCGGAAATGCCAATCGATGACCCCGAGCCAGATCAAATCGTGACCCGCGCCTGCCTTCAGGCTGGCGTCGGCGGACAGTACGCCGTAACGGTCTGCCGGCCCCAGCCTGTCCGGCGCGGGCGTTGCCGGGGCTGCCGGAGCAGGCTCCATGGCTGGCGGCTCCCACCCACTATTCAGCATCACCGCGCGTTCGCTCTCCAATCGCAGGTAGCCGACGAGAGCGTGCAGGGCCTCGCGGGCCGCAACCAGCTCGGGATCCAACCGGCTGGCGGCGGCGTAAGCATCGACGGCCTGCACGCGACGCGCCTGGAGCTTGAGCAGATTTCCCAACTGAAGGTGTGTGTCCGCAATCGTCCGGTCCAGCGCCAAGGCACGGCGATAGGCGGCCTCGGCCCCGGCATAATCGCCCTGCTCCTTGAGCGCGTGCCCCAACTGCACCCAGACCGGCATCAGACCGGGTTGCAGGGCGAGCGCGTGCCGATAATGCCGTGCCGCAGCCGGCCGGTTGCGGGCGTCCTGCGCCTTGTCGCCCTCCTCGACGAACCACCGGCATAACAGATCGATCTCGATGCCTGCGTCCGCGCGGACATAGGCCTCGACAGCCTCTTCCCATCGCTCCTGCAGCTTTAAGATGTGCCCGAGTTGCAGGAGCGTGTCCCTTACCGACCCGTCCAGCGCCAGTGAACGACGGTAGGCCGCCTCTGCCGCGGTGTAATCGCCTTGTTCCTTGAGCGCGTGCCCCAGCTGCACCCAGATCGGCGCCAGGTCGGGGGCGCGATCGAGGGCACGGCGGTAATGCGGCGCCGCGAGCGCCCAATTGCCCGCGTCGCGCGCTCGATCGCCCGCCCTGATCAGAGGCCCGACGCCCCGCCGGTGGACACGACGCTTCAAGTACCTCGTCAGGCGCGGCATCGCGCGAGCTTCGCCCTGCGCGAGCGCGGCTTTCATTTCCGCGGCGACAGGCTCCAGCTCGCGCGCCTTGCGTTCAGCCGCGGCCAGCCCCTTGCGCAGCTCGGCGGCCTCTTGCTCGGTCTGCGTCAGCCCCTCGCGCAACCCGGCGATCTCGTCGTGTACGGCCTCGGCAGCGGCCAGCATCGCGGCATCGCGCTGCTGCCTCAGCTCGGCGATCAGCGTCTGCTGCTTGTCGATTTCGGCGCGTGAGGTCTTTTCGCGGGCCGCGTTCTCCTCGGCGCGGGCGGCGCTCTCCCGGATCTGGTTGTTGGCGGCCGTCAGAGCGGCATCGCGCTCCTCGAGAGCCGCGCGCAGCGCCTTTTCATCCCGCGCGATTTGCCGTTTTTCTTGCGACAGGCCCGCGACGCTGGCGAGCAATGGGGGGATAACCTGGGGCTCCACGCGCCGCAGGTCGAATGCCAACACGCCGGGCTGCCTGCGCGGCAGAGGGTCGGAGTAACCCTGATTGCGACCGCCACGCTTCTTGCCATAGATCGCAATCAGCTGCAGACCAGGCCAATAACTCTCCGCTTCCAGGCCGGCGTCGACCACGATCAGATGCAGCAGGTGCATGCCCGGAAGAAGCCGCGCCGGCAGACTGTCAAATTCGAAAGTGTAGACATGCTCGTCGATGCGTTCATCTTCCTCAAAGGGCACCACGACAAGCAGGTATCTCTTGGCGTGCCGGGCCAGGCGCTGCAAGACCTCACGCCAATTCCCAAAATGCTCCAGGGTGTTCGAGCAATATACGATATCGGCCAGTTTGGCCGCGTCGCCGGCCGGGTTGACATGGATGAACTCGAAGCCCGGGTGCAAAGCCCGCGCCATGCCCAAACCGACCTCGGCCACGTCGCCGCCGCGAATGGTTGAGTCGGGAAAGCTGCGTTGCAGGACGGGCAGCGCGTCGCCCAACGCGCAACCATAATCGAAAATCGAGGATTTGCCGGTCCGCACGTCTTCTATCAACCAGCCGGGGAGCTCCCGACCGCATAATTCGGCGAAGAACGCGGTTTGCCTGCGGCCGCCCTTGGCGATCCAGTCTTCGAAAAAGCGCTTGTTCCAGTAATCGACCGAGTTGATTTCAGTCCCGATGAAACTGTCATCCATCGACGGGGTCCCTTACCGGCCTGCGCTCCGCGCCCTCCATTACCGCCCCGTCGAGCGGCGCCAGATCGGTCGGAAAGAGATCACGCGGTCCGTCAGCGCACGCATGGCGCCAATTGGCGATGATCCTTGCGCGGGCCGCGGGCCGATTTGGGCAGCCTCGCCGGCTTGTGCCGCCGCTGCCCTCACGCTGTCCAGCTCATGGCGCAGCGACCGCGACAGGGCGAGGTAATATTCGTATTCCTTCCAGACGTGGGCATATTTTCCATCGGCCTCCGCGCGAATACGGTAAAGCATCCCGATACGGCTATCCCGGCGCACGATCGCTTCGTCGAGCAAAAGTTCGTCTTGATCGGTGAGCGTATACCCGGCGGTAAATCGCGCCGGCAAGGGCGGTTCGACATATTCGGTATTGTGCCAATTGACGGCGTCGGCGTCGGGCCGATCCTTTGTGTAATAATACACTGTGAAGGCGCGGCGCGAACGCCCCGGGGGTGGAACCAGCCGGTTGAACCCGTGCCAGGATCTCTCGGAAGTTTCGAAGATGAAACAGCGGTTGAGAACCGGCGGAAACGACGCGACCATGCTGTCTGTCCGATGAACCCGCGGGTCGCGATGCACCTGGATTGCCCCTCCCCATTCTTCCATCCAGTCTTCGTTCAAGTACACCAACAAGTTGAGCCGCCGGTGCGATACCGTTCTTGGATGATAGTTGAAGTCGATATGAGGAGGCAAAAAGACCTGGCTTTGCGATTCCCTGATGCCACCCCCAAAATAGTCGGGATCGTATTCCAAGTCAGGGATGCCGGTGAGTTTCGACAGGAACGTTACGAATTCGCCGCTCGAAATAAGCGAGTCCAGCAATTGGAACGCTTCCGGAAACTCCTTCGGGTTCGGATTGGCGTAGTTCGGACAGATCTCGCCATCCTCGCCGAGGCAATATTTATCGTAGCCCGGCCCCTTCCGTGGGAAATCGGCGACCAGTCGATCTACGAAACTGCTGGTTAGAAAATCCTCCAAAACGAGCCAGGGAAAGGGTTCGGCGGATTGAAATCCGGCACGCAGCTGGCCGAGGGCCGATTCGTCAGCGAACCGGCTATTCAAAAATTTGCTCAATTCCACGGCCTTGTCCCCTCGCCCGGGCCAATCTGCCTAACAAAGGCGGGACCAGCGGCAGATCGGCCAAGCAACTCATGAATGAGGCTCGATCCGCTGTCAAGGACAGGGCGGCGCGTCCGGTGGCCGGATCGGTCCTGCGCCGCGAGGCGGGAGGCAATCGCCGGCGCTATCGAGCAAGGATCGTGTTGGCGCAGGCTGCTTCTGCGAACCTGAACATCGCCATCTGGCTCGCCGCGCGGCAGAGCAAGTACCCACGCCCCCGCGATTGGAGGGCACCCGGCTCTGCCTTATGGCAGAACTTGACGGCCACGCCCGATTCCGGTGGCGAGGGCGATTCTCGCGGTGCAATTGTTGCCAAGAGACGCCGGAAATCGGAAGATGGCCCCTACTCGAAACCAGCGCTAAAGAGTGTCGCCGAGGCGCCGCCCACGATTTGTGGAGGCGCAGGCCACCGCGATCGGGGAGCTGCATGAGGGAAAGATCACAGGTCGCGCATGTTTAGCCGGGTGGCGGTGTGACGGACGAGGCGCCGCCGGACGGGAGCGGCACCAACCTCGAGCATTTCATCTCGGAAGCCCGCAGGCTTCTGCACGCACCGGAAGTTGTGCGACAGCGCATCGAGGACAACGGGGTCATGCTGATCCCGGCGGACTTTTATTCCCCGGCGCCGCTGCTCAGAGATTTGAACACGACGTTCGAGGGGGTGGAAGGCGCTCGCCACCCGCTCTTTCACAGGATTTTCGATCACGCCGTGGTGGCCCAATACCTCCAGGGGATGGACAGCTTCGCCGATGAGTTCAATCCCCCGGTTGCCGGGGACGAGGCGGCCTGCACGGAGTATTTCTGGGGCAATTCGCAGTTCTCGCATGGCGACGCCATGGCTTATTATTGCCTCGTGCGGTGGCTGCGCCCGCGACGGATTGTCGAGATCGGGAGCGGATTTTCGACCCTGGTGGCCGATGCGGCGATCCGCAAAAACGGTTGCGGCGAAATCGTCTGCATCGATCCTTATCCGCGTCCTTTTCTTCCTCACATCAAAAGCGTCTCCGAACTGATCGCCAAGCCAATTCAGGCGATAACACCCGAAGCATTCGGGACGCTGCTCGCCCCCGCCGACATCCTGTTCATCGATTCGACGCACACCGTCAAAATCGGCAGCGATTGTCTCTATATCTATCTTGTCCTGATGCCGTCGATCGCCCAGGCGTTAACCGTGCACTCGCACGACATTTTTCTTCCCTTTGGCATGCCGCCGGCGTGGTCGCGGGATTTGCAGCTCCATTGGACGGAGCAATATCTGCTGTACGCCTATCTGCTCGGCAACAGCCGCGCGCGAGTGGTTTTTGGCAGCGCTTATGCGTTCGAGTTCTTGCGCGATCGCTCAGAGCGTCTGATGCGCGGGCGGTACGGCGCCGGCGGCGCCAGTTTATGGTACCAGATCAACCCCCGGCGACAAAATCTCCTGTCGGGGCTGGTTTCGCTGGCCCGCAGGTTTCGCTGGCCCGCAGGCTCCGCCGCATCGCGCGCCCGGGGGTTGGAACCCACCCGCGATAGCCCGACGCTGGTCGGTTAAAGCCGCCCGAAATGGTAAGCGGCGCATGTACCGTTTCGGGCACGCGCGCCGCTTTCCTGGTTGCGACTTTCGACCGGGCCGGTTTTCCCGGCACCGGCGACGCCGTTACGGCTTGAACAGCAGACTGGCGCCATTCAGCGCGGTCAGCTGCGTCGTCGAGACCCCGATCAGGGTCATCTGAGTGCCGTCCGGCAATGTGATGACCGAGCCGGCCGGCCCGCTCGTCGTCGCCGTCGCCGACGCGACGATGCTGGAATTGGTCCCGGCCGTCTCGTTTTGATAGAACAGCGAGTCGGCCCCCGTCGCGAAGTTCGTGACCGTCACTTTGGCAGTGGAACTGGTACCGGTGACCGAATCGTTGGTGCCGAACGCCATCGCCGCTCCGGCGATCGAGGTCGAATGATCGAACAGATGCGTGCCGCCGGCGGTCGAGCTGGTGCCGACGCCGATGCGGTCGCCCGGACCACCCCACACCGAGTCGCTCCCGGTGCCGGCCATGATCGTGTCGTTGACCGCGCCCAACTGCGTCGCGCCATTGGCGAACGCGTTGATCGTCGCGTTGCCGGTCGAGCCCGCGAGGTTGAGCAGGTCGCCGCCGCCATTCTCTGGGTTGAAACCGAGGGCGGCCGCCCCGCCGACGAACGTGTCGGCCCCACCGGCAACGTTCGATCCGAAGACGTTGTCCACTCCGCCGGAGCCGTCGGTGATCGTCATCTGGCCGGCGCCACCGTCGGCATACTGTGTGACCGAGCCGAGGTTGATCGTGTCGCCGGCGCCACCAAAAACCGTGGCCGCTCCGCCGCCGAGCGTCGCGCCGACATTCCCGACCGCCGCGTTGATCGCCGCGTTGCCGGTCTGATTGGCGAAATTGACGACATCGCCCTTGCCCAGGCTCTGGATCTGCACCGCGGCCGAGCCGCCGCTGATCGTATCGGGGCCGCTGGCGGCGCCGCTGATGGTATTGGTTGAGCTCGTGCCGACGATGCTGTCGGTCCCGCCCGTCCCGACGCCGATCGCCATCTTCCCGGCGGTACCGTCGATGTACGTGTTGCCGGCACCGGCGACGACCGAGTCGCCCGGCCCGCCGAAGACCGTGGTCGGGCCGCTGCCACCGATGATTGTCTCGGCCCCGCCGGCAAACTGCTGGATGGCATCGAGGTGTTGGGTGCCCGATCCGCCTTGCAGCGTGTCGCCCCCGGCGCCGACGGCCACCTGGGTGCCGCTGCCGAGGATGATGGTCGCCGGGGCTCGACCGCCGACAACCGTATTATCGGTGACCGCGTAGTTACCGGTACCCAGCGTCAGGCTAGTCCCGCTCAGGACACCCCCGGCGCCCGACGGGACGATCGTCCCGCCTGGATCGAGGACACCGTCCTGGAAGCCGGGAGCGAGGCTCACCGTGGCGCCGGTCGCCGTGAACACCTCGATGTTGAAGTTTCCGGCAACCGGGCTCTGAGATATCGGATTAGTGCCGTCGTTGATGGCCAGCGAAACGGCTTGGGACGTTCCGGTCCCAATGATAAAACGTCCGCCGGTCGGTGACGCCATTCTTATACCCCAGGCTGGTCAGTCTAAACCCGCTGGGCACCTACCCAGCGGAGACTCCATACCATGGTATGTATAACCTTCGCGTTAAGGCCGAGTCCCATCACGAATAGCGGCGAGACGTTTCAAGTTGATACAAGTCGTTACGTGTCGAGAACCCGCGAGCCCCCGCGGCGCTATGGCGCTAAATCAACCCGCGGCGCCTTGCCGGTCACGACCCCAATCGCACCTGCAGCGGTTCCGCCTCCGCCACAAGCCGCGGCCCGCGCAGCGCGGCGAGCTTTGCCTGGGCCGCTTCATGCCCCTGGCTCCCCGCTGTTTCATACCAGCGGTGTGCCGCATCGAGATCGGCCGGCACCCCGATGCCCGCGGCATAAAGATCGCCGAGCGCGGTCTGCGCCTCCGGCATCCCTTGCGCCGCCGCCTTTTCGTACCATTGCCGCGCTGCATCGAGATCGCGAGCCGTGCCTTCGCCGCGCAGCAGCATGACCGCGAGGTTGTATTGCGCGATGCGCTCGCCCTGCTCGGCCGCCCGGCGATACCATGCCGTCCCTTCCGCCAGATCGCGCGGGACGCCCTCTCCGGTGCAATGCATGACGCCGAGCTGGAACTGGGCGCCGGCGTGCCCGGCTTCGGCCGCCCGGCGAAACCAGGATGCCGCTGTTGCCGCATCGCGCGGCCCCCACGCGCCGGCCAGGGAATTGTGAGCAACGATCCACTGCGCGGCGACCACGCCGGCTTCCGCCGCCGCGCGATAGCAGCGGATCGCCTCGGGCTGATTGGTCCCGGCGCCGCGATCCTCGGCGTAGTAATGACCCAGCTGCAGGAAGGCCGGCCCGTACCCGCGGTCCGCGGCACGGCGGAACAACCGTTCCGCCATGGCCGCGTCGCGCTCGACCGCGGTGCCGTGCAGGTGAAGGGTTGCCAGAACCGTCTCGGCTTCGGCATCGCCGGCCTCGGCGGCGCGCTGCAGCCAGCCGGCGGCCGCTTGATGATCCGGCGGGACGCCGTCGCCGGCAAGGTAAAGCTGGGCGAGTTTGGTCTGCGCCATGACCATGCCGCGCTCGGCGGCGCGGGCATACCACGATGCCGCCTGGGCCGGGTCGCGCTCAACCCCGGTGCCGTTCAGGTAAAACACGGCGATGTTGAACTGTGCCGCGAGGTGACCCTGCTCCGCCGCCCGTTCGAACCAGCGCGCCGCGTCTTCGAGGCGCTTCGGCACGCCCTCGCCGCGGGCGAACAGGGCACCCAAGACAAACTGTGCCTCGGCCTCGCCGGCATCAGCGGCCGCCCGGTACCACAGCGCAGCTTCCACCTGACTGGGTGTCGCGCCGTGACCGGAGGCGTGCATGCGCGCCAGCGCGAGCTTTGCCGCCGCATGCCCCATCCGCGCGGCTTGCCGAAGATGGGTTTCGGCCATGACGAGGTTCTGCGGCACGCCGTCACCCGCCAAGAGGTGCACGGCCAGGTGGTAACGTGCCCGAACATCTCCCCGCTCGGCCGCCTGTTGAAAGAGCGAGGCGGCCCGCGCGGGATCCCGCGGCACGCCCTGCGCCGCATCGCACATCAGCGCAAGGGCGGTTTGGGCGTCTGCGTTGCCCTTCGCCGCCGCTTTTTCATACCAGGATGCGGCGGTCGGCAGATCGATTTCGACCCCGAAGCCGTTCGCGAAAATGACGCCCAGGCCAAGTTCGCCGACCGGATTGCCCTGTTCGGCGGCCGCCGCGTACCAGCGCCGCGCCTCTAGGTAATCGATCTCGCAGCCGAGCCCCTTGGCGTACAATAAGGCGAGGGTCGCTTGCGCCGGCGCAACGCCCTGCTCGGCAGCGGCGCGACACCAGCGCAAGGCTTCTGCAGGATCGGGCGGAACCGCGATCCCGTTCGGAAACATCAGCTCGCGATTGCGGTCGGCAATGTCCTTGTCGACCGCGGCGGCGCGGTCATACCAGGTGGGGGCCCCGCCATCGGCCTGCCCGCCATGCAGGTAGACGAGGCTGAGCTGGTGTTGCGCCTCGCCGTGGCCCTGCTCCGCCGCCCGCCGGAACCACACCGCGGCGTCACCCAGATTGCCGACGACGCCTTCGCCGCGCGCGTACATCAGACCCAGCCGGAACTGGCCTTCGCCGTTGCCGGTCGCCGCCGCCTTGGCGAAGTTCTCGAACGCCTTGGCGTGTTGTCCCCGAGCGCTGGCGGCACACCCGGTTCGGATCAGGCGGTGGGCGGCGCCGGGGGAATCGGGAGCGGTTGGCGCCAGTATGCCGCGAGGTCTGTCAGGGTTCACGCATCGCCTCGTTCATACCCTGTACGGCGCCGCTGATGATGTACATCAAGACCGAGCGGGTGCCGATATGCACATCGGCCGTCAAGGTCATTCCGGGGATCAGGCGAAACCCTGCGGGGACATTGCGCAGATCGACATTGGTCAACGCGACGCGAACCTTGTAGTAGGGCTCCATTGCCGCACCGGTGTCGTCGTTGACCGAGAAGGCCCCCTCGCTGATCCAGCTGACGGTTCCCTCAGCCATCCCGTGCTCGACGAAATTGAAGGCGTCGAGCTTGAGCTTCACCGGGTCGCCGGCGCGAATGTGCCCGACGTCGCGCGCCGAAATGTGCACCTCGGCTTCGACCGGGGAGTTTAGCGGGGCCAGATAGATCAGCGGATCGCCTTCCTTGAGCACCGAGCCGACCGACAGCTTGGCCATTTTCAGCACCACCGAATCCTCGGTCGCGGTCAGGCGCACGAGATCCTTGTGCTTTATCGCCTTTTCGAGCTGTTGGCGCGCGGTGTCGCGCTGATTGCGGGCGGTGACCTCCTCCTTGCTCGCTTCGGCGAGCCATTGCTGGATAAAGGCGTTGCGCGTCGCGGTGGTCGCTTGCAGCTGATGCTGGCTCTCGACGAGGCTGTTGCGGTCGTATTCGAGATTGCGCAACAGCTCGGTTTTCTGGTCGGTTGCCGCCAAGAGGTTGAGGCGGCTGCCGACCTGGGCCGCGGCGAGGGTCGCGCGCATTTCCTCGACTTCCTTGGCGAGCCGGGCGCGGTCGGTGTAGCGCGCCTGGTTGTTTTGCAGCTTGGCGATGGTTGCGGTGACCTGGGCGATCTGTTCGTCATAGGCGCGGATCTGGCCTGCGCGTTGCGCCTGGCGCTGCTGGTAAAGGGATCTCTGCAACTGGACGTAGCGGTCCGTCGTCGGATCCTGGGCCGGCGCCGGATCATAGGGGCGGTTGGCAAGCTCGGCCTCGCACCGCGCGATCTGCGCATCGAGGCTGTCAATTTGCTGCGTGAGGGCGCCGACATCGGCGGCCGCGAAGGTCGGATCGAGCGTCGCCAGCACCTCGCCGGCTTTGACGCGCTCGCCTTCGCGGACGTCGATCGTCTTGATCAGCGAGGGATCGAGCGCCTGCATGACGACGGTCGGTTGCGTGGTCACGATGTGGCCGAAGCTGCTGGCGACCACGCGGTCGAGCCGGGTCACCATCGCGACGACGATCAGGGCGACGAAAAACCCCCCGACCACGTAGAGCGTCGCACGCACGCCAAACGGTTCGGGAGCCTCGATGATCTCCGCGGTTTCCGATTGAAACAGCCGGACCATTCTGTCCGGCGGCGCGTTACTGCGCAGCTGGCCGGAGCGGAATGATCTCATGCGATACAGGCCTGGTCTGGAGGTGCCGGTGCTGCAAATGCCACAGCCCGGCATAGATGTCGCAGCGCTCGAGGAGCTCCTCGTGGGTGCCGACGTCGTACACCGCGCCGCGTTCGAGCACGAGGATCGAGTCCGCCGCAACCAACGCGGACAGACGGTGCGAGATAATGATCAGGGTGCGCCCCTCAGCGATGCGCAGCAGGTTGGCATTGACGATGGCCTCGCTGTCGGCATCGAGCGCGCTGGTTGCCTCGTCGAGCATCAGAATGCGCGGGTCGCCGATCAGCGCCCGAGCGATCGCCAGCCGTTGGCGCTGGCCGCCGGACAAATTGGTCGACCCCTCTTGAATAAAGGTTTCGTAGCCGGCAGGCAGCCGCTCGATGAATTCCTCGGCACCGGCCAGCCGGGCCGCCCGAACGACCTCCTCGAACGTCGCATCGGGCTTGGCGGCGGCGATGGTGTCGCGCAGCGAGCCGCGAAACAGGAAATTCTCCTGCAGCACGACGCCGAGACTCGACCGCAGATGATCCACATCGATCTCGCGCAGATCGTTGCCGTCGATCTTGATCAGCCCCTGATAATTGCTGTGCAGCGCCTGGAGCAGTCGGGTCACCGTGGTTTTGCCCGACCCGCTGCGCCCGACGATGCCAAAGACGGAGCCTTCGGGAATGGTGAAAGAGACGCGGTCGAGCGCCGGCGAGGTGGCGCCCTGATAGCGGAAGATAACTTCGTTGAATTCGATGCGGCCGGCAAACGGGGTGCGGATGCCGCGACCCGAGCGGCCCTCCTCCGGCGGCTGATTGACGATGCTGCCGGCCAAGTTGATCGCCGCGCGGGCTTCGTCGATTTGTATGATGCCTGTCGCTGCCTGGATCACCGGCATGGTCACTCTTTGGGTCATGATCATGAAGGCGAAGATCGCGCCAAGATACATCGGGTCTTTGTTGACGAGCGCGAGATAGACCGCCACGGCGATGACCCCGTTCGTCATCAGCATCTGGAGCGGATGCACCACGGTCTGGATCAGGTTGGCAGTGAGCCCCTCGGAGAAACGGGTTTCCGCCACCTTGGCGACATGCACGTCCCAGGCGTGGCGCTGCCGGGCATCGAGCGCCAGGGACTTGATCGCGCGGATGCCGTGGACCGCCTCGACCAGGTGGGTGCCGCGTGCCGTCTCCGCGTCCATCGCCAGCCCGACCTTGCGCCGGACCGTGGGCAGCATAGCCACCAGCCACAGGCACAGCAGCAAGCAGATCGCCAGGACACATGCCGTCATGATCGTGCTGACCATGAACATGACCGGCAGAAAGATCACCAGCACAAAGGAATCGAGCAGGGTCCCAAACAGCTGACCCGTCAGAAACGTGCGCACTCGGTAGATCTCGTACATGCGATGGACGATATCGCCGGTCGGGGTGCGTTCGAAAAAATCGATCGGCAGGTTCAACATCTTATTGAACATATGCGACCAAATCTTGACGTCGACCCGCGTCGTCACAAAAAGTACGAGATAGCGCCGCAAGTGACCGAACGCCGTTTCAAACAACAACAAAATGACAAATGCAATACAGAGCATGGTAAAGGTGCTCATGCTCCCGTAATACATGACCCGGTCGACCATGACTCGCCAGAAAATGACCGGCGTGATGGCAAGCACCCCCAGAAGGATCGCACAGACAGCCAGATCGCGCGCGACCCGCCGGTCGCGCAACAATTGTCCGGCGATCCAGCCCATCCCGAACGGGCGATCCTCGTCGCGCAACCGATAATCGCGTTTCACGAGAATGACATCGCCCGCCCAGGCCGCGGTGAAGCGGGCTTCGTCGAGCAGCAGCGGGGCTTCTTCCGTGCTGTTGGGATCGCGCAAAATGACGACCGGGGGCCATCCGGGAAGCTTGGCCTCGGTACGGATCAGCACCATCGCGGCGCCGTTGCGCAACAGCACGATTGCGGGAAGCGCGGTGCCCATATTGAACAAATCGCCCCACCGCAGCCGCGTCGCGCTGGCTCGCAGCCCTGACGCCTGAGCGATGCCGAGCGTTTCCTTTACCGAGGCGTCGCCTGCCCTCAGCTGGTGGTCGCGGACGAGCTGCTCCTTCGACAGCTGCACGCCGCGGTACCGCGCCACGATGACGAGGCTGCCGAGCAGCGAGCCGGTTGCCTGACCGGCATCGTCGAGCGGATTGACAGTCGATGGTTCATTCAACGCCAAAGTCACGGTAGCCACCATCTCGTCATGATCGTTGGACTGCTGTCCGCCGGCCGCGCAGCCTCGGACAGCAGCGCCGCGGTCAGGCGGTCCGCGCCTCTAGGGCCGGAGCCACCCGCGCGGGCGCGGGGCGTGCGCCGAGCGAAACATCCGCCACAAAAACGTAGCCGCGCCGGAATTCTGTTTTAATCAAACGCTGCGCGGCGGGACCGCTGAGGCTGACGATCTTTTTGCGCAGCCGCGTGACGATGACGTCCACCGCGCGCTCGCTGGTCGGGCGGCGAGAGCCGTACAGCGCCTCGGCCAGAGCATCACGGGTGCACAATGTCCAAGGGTTACTAACGAAATGGATGAGCACCCGGTTTTCCGACGTGGTGAGCTTGACCGTCGATCCATCGGCCCCGGTCAGCCGGTTCTCGTGGGGATGCAGCGTTAACCCCGAAAACAGGACGGGTTGCGTCTGGCTCGGCTCGGCCGCCCCAAAATCGCGCGAGTGTCTCGATAGCTGAATAATCTGCTGAACAGTTTGGTTCAGCTGCATAATATCGACCGGCGCCTGCATCGATTCAGCCGCGCCGGCAAGACAATATTCGCGCACCAAAGGATCATTGGGCTCGCATACGACCAAGATGGGCACACCGATTCGGCGGCGGATTTTGAGAATTGTCGCCGTTCCATTACTCGGCAAACCGGTGAGGTCAAGGACCACCACATCCGGATTGAATTGCCGAACCACGTTAAAGAACCGCGCTTCGATATCGGCTGCGCTGCTCGCCGCCCCGTTGCCACCCGCATCGGTGGCTCCCGGGATCGACAGATCCTGCCGCGCGACGACTATCGTCGATGCTCCCATTGCTCCCTGTCTATGTGCAATAAGGCCAAGCGGAACGGCCGCCTAGGTGTGAAGTTACAGGCACAAGAGGCAAGAAGCAAGCTGTCGGCACAGCAATCTGGCTCAGTCCTGCCCAATTCGAATGATAAGACCTCACCTGTCCACCTTTGCAATACGCCAGTATGTCGCAACGCTTTTCGGCCGATTGCCGAGCCGGCGCTCAGCGCCGCCGCGGCGAAGCTTCGTTGGCCAAGGGCGAGGTGATGTCGGCGAAAGAAACGGCGAGCGAGGTCATCACGTCGATCACCGTCGGCGCGCGCGCCGCCAGCGCCTCCTGCAATGCCGGTGCGAACGCCGCCGGGTCCTCGACCCGGGTCCCGCGGCAGCCCATCGCGCGGGCGATCGCGGCGTGGTCGAATTCCTTGAACTCGGCGGCAAACGGCCCGGAGCCGTGCAACACCCAGCCAAGCGCCTTGTTGTTGAACACCACGACGACGATCGGAATGTCGTGTTCGAGCGCGGTCATCAGCCCGTTCATCGTCATCGCAAACCCACCATCGCCGACGACCGCGACCACCGGCCGGTCAGGATGGACCAGCTTGGCCGCCAGCGCCGCCGGAATGCCAAACCCCATCGGCCCCGAGCCGGCCGCCTGCAAAAAACCGCCAGCGGCCTTGGTCTGATAGAAGTGCGTCATCATGATGCGGTTCTCGCCAGCATCGCAGGTCACGATCGCGTGATCCGGCAGACCGCGCATTAATTCGCCGATCACCCGCTGCGGCAGGATCGGCTTGTCGTCGGCGATGTAGGCCGCCGCGTTGAAAAAGCCATGCGCGTCACGATACCGCGCGACGCGGCGGATCCCCGCCGCGCGGCGCCCTTCCGCCCGCGGCCGCACCGCTTCAGAAAGCTGCCCCAGAATCCGCGCCGCATCGCCGAGCACGACCGTTTCGGCCGGAAAGTTCCACGAGGCGTGGCGCGGCTCGATATCGATCTGGACAAACATCTGCCGGGTCGGATCGAGGAGCTTGGTGTTTTCCCATGCGGTGTCGCTTGGCGACAATTTCGAGCCGACGACCAGCACCAGATCCGCCTCGCCCAGGCAGGCATTGGCCGCCGGGGTGCCGAAGGTGCCGAAGACGCCGAGCGCCAAGGGATGCGTCTCGGGAAAGCAGCCCTTGCCGGCCGCCGTCGTCGCAACCGGCAGCCCGGCGGCCTCGGCCAGATCGCGCAGCTGGTCGTAGCCCTGGGCGATGCGCACGCCGTTGCCGGCGATGACGACCGGCCGCTCGGCCGCGAGAATGCGTGTCGCCGCCGCGGCGATAAGCGCCGGCTCGGCCGGCGGCGGCGGGGGCGGCAAATAGAATCGGGTCGGATAGAGCGCCGGTTGGGAATCCGGCGCGACCGACCCGGCGAGTGCGTCATGGCTGAACAGCACGGCCACGGGACCCGGCTGTCCGGCCATCGCGTGCTTGATCGCGAGCTGGGTCGCCTGCACCGCGGCGATCGGGTCCTGCGCCTGCATGACCTGCTTCGTCACGCCGCCAAAGGCGCGCCGCGCGTCCCAGCTGCCGTAATCGCCGGTCGCCTGCTGATAGGGCGCGTGCAGCGTGAAACGCGGCGCATCGCTGAAATCGGTCAAGAGGAGCATCGGCGACCCCGACAGATAGGCTTCGAGCGTGCCGATGAGGCCATTGCCAAGCACCCATGGGCCTTGCCCCAGCATCACGCCGGGGCGCCGGGTCAGCCGGCCATAGACTTCGGCCATGACGCCAGCCAGCGATTCCTCACGCACGGTCACCATGCGGACCTGGTTCTGGACCTGGGAGAGGCCCGAGACGATGCGGCCGGTATGGCCGCCCGATATGCCGAAGACATATTCAATGCCGGCTTCCGCCAGCACGCGGGCGACCAGCACCCGGGCCGGCAATTCCTCGGTCAGCATCCGTTCGATCGCCATCTCTCTTCTCCCCTGGGGACGGCGAAAGCTTGCCTCGCGCCGCGCCCGAACACAACGCGCCTACGCATTCTATGGCGGCATCCACCGAGGTATCACCGCTTGGGACGCGGCCCTTCGAGTGCGCCGCGCCGCGATGTAGATTGCGCCAGCGGCCGCCGCGCGCCCGCGACGAGGAGGAGCGACCGATGCCGAAGAGCCAGCCATTCGCCCCCGGGGGATACCGCTTCATCCCCGGCCCGTTCCAGTATTCCGGCGGGGTTGCCGCCGAGCCCGGCTTTCGCATCGAGCGGGCGCGCTTCCGCCGACCCTTGCCGCTGGCGCAAGGCTTCGCCGCGGTCGAGGCCCATCTGGCGGCGCTCGGCCGCGCCCCGACCGCGTTTTGCGCCTGCGAGCTGCGCTCCCCGGCGCAATTCACCGAAGCCGGCTTCATCGCCTTCAACCGTTCCTATGTCGAGCGGCTCGCCCTCTGGGGGATCTTTCGCGACGAGGTCAACCCGGTGGCGCGCTCGAATGTCTGTCCGGAGATCGGCCCGCCCGACGCGCCGGCCTTTTACGCCTTCAGCTATACCGTTCGCGGCGAGGGCGGAGGCTTTGTCGCCGCCGGCAGCGGGGAAGCGCGCGGCGAGACGAGCGGCAGCTATGCCGACCGCATCGTCCGCCTCGGCGACCAGTCAGCGGACGCGATGCGTGAGAAGGCGCGCTATGTGCTGGGCGAGATGGAGCGGCGCATGGCAGCGCTCGGCTTCGACTGGGGCGATGTCACCACGACCCAGCTCTACACGGTCTTCGACATCCACTCGTTCCTCGCCGACGAGTTCGTCAGGCGCGGCGCCGTCCCGGCCGGCCTCACCTGGCACTTTGCGCGCCCGCCGGTCGAGGGGCTCGATCTCGAGATCGACGTGCGCGGCCTCGGCTGCGAGAGGGTGATCTAGGCTCCCGAGCCGCGCAGCCTGTTCAAGGTCAGCCGGGCGATCGCCGCGGGTGCCTGGTCCGGGATCGCGAAGCACGAGCTGACGTTGATCTCGCACAAGACGTAGCTGTCTCCGCCGGATTGGGTACGCGGCCCGTAGAGAAAATCGGCGTCCCAGATGATCGGCAGGGAATTGGGCTCGATGCCGAGGACCTCCATCATCTGCGGCGTCCACTCCCCTTCCATCTTCGCTCTCAGCGCCCGGAATGGCTCGGCGTCAGCGCCATGCATGATGCGCGGCCCAGGCTGCGCGGCCGGGGACTGCGGGCCTTCGGGCGGGGGCGGTATCAGCGCCTTGATGAACTGGTGGCCGAAGCCGACGACCTTGTCCCTTCCCATGTAGCAACGGATCATGCCGTCGGGCAGGCGCGCCTGAAACGGCTGGTCGACAATGCATCCGTCGGCTGCGAGATAGGCCGCGCAGCTTGTCATGAACTCGGCGAGCGAGATCTCTTCGGGCACGCTCCCGCGGCGCGCATGCAGGACGCGCACGGTATTCTCCCTGCCGGAGATCGATTCGACCTTCCAGACGCCCTCTCCGCCATTGCCGCGGTTCTGCTTCAGGACACGCGGGCCGGCCGATTGGAGCCGTGCCGGGAAGCCGGCCTCGAACTCAGCCGGTGTGCGGTAGAGGTGAGTATCAACGCCCCATCCCAAATGTTTGGTGCGGTGGAGGACTTCCTTGACGCCCATCTTGAGGATCGATTCGGGATGGGCGCTGACCCAGGGACCGCGCGCCGCGACGTCGCGCAACATCGGGTCGAGCATAGCGCGGGTCATCCCCTGGTGGATCGGATCGACCCACACGAGGACGCCATCCACCGCCAGTAGCTGCTCCTTCACCTCGTCGGCGATGTCGTCGGCATAAACCGCGGGCTCGGCGTGAATGCCTACGGCCGCGAGCTGTTCAAAGATGCGGTAGAAGCGATTGTTCTGCGGCGTTGCGGCTCGCCGCGCCTCATGGTCGCCGCGCCAGACAATCGCGACGCGATAGGATTTCACACCGGGCATTTCGCCTCCTGAGCAACCTCGCCGGCCCGAGTGTTGGCGCCGAACACGACAATCGACCGCGCCGGTCGTGTCGCGAGGTCCAGAAGCGAAAATCGAAGGTTGGGCTGGACCCGTCCACGCGTTACGCACTCCTCGCTTGGCGAGAGGCGCAGAGCTTGGACGAGTGTCTGATGGGGTGCCTGCTTCGACCCCGCAGCCAGGATATTGACTGTCGCGACGACTTACAATCCCGCTACCGCTTCGCGTCCCATTCGCCGGGCCGGGCGGCGACGGCCTCCTCCCAGTTGCGCCCGTCGAAGAGGCGCCGCGACGGCATCGTCGACGGGTCGTAATCGTCGAGGCAGCGGGCGTTGACGCTGAAGTTCTCCGGATCGGTGCGGGGGTTGTAGAAGGCATGGATGCCGCAATGCCGGCAGAATGTGTGCTTGGCGATACCGGTGTTGAACGTGTAGGTCGCGAGATCCTCGGCGCCGCTGAGGATTTCCAGGCGCTCGTGGTGGACCGGCAGGTGCAGAATGCCCTTTTTGGTGCAGATCGAGCAGTTGCACTCGCCGATTATGGTTGTCCCCAGATCCACCTGGATCCGAAAGCGCACACGGCCGCAATGGCAGCCGCCCTCATAGCTCTGCAGCATGACCTGACGCCTCCGTCGATGCCCTCGCGCCACTATGATGCGGCGCGGCGAAGCTGCCAAACGCCAACCAGACCCGCGGCCGACAACAATGCCATGAACGGGTAGGCCTGGCCGCCATAGGCGGCGTAGAGCGCGCCCGCGACCAGCATGACAAGACCGCTGCCGAGCCCGCCCGACAGCGCGGCATAGAGCGATTGCGCGCTCGCCGCGACACCCGGCGGCACGCTCCTCGCCATGAAATGCATCGCACCCAGATGGCTCGCGCCGAAGGTCAGGGCGTGCAGCAGCTGCATCCCCGCCGCCGCGCCGAGCCCCGGCAGGACGCCCATCAGGCTCCAGCGCACGATGCCGGCGCCACCTCCCAGCGCCATCAGCCCGAGCGGCCCGAAGCGGGCCAACAGCGGCGCGCTGTACCAGAACAACAGGATTTCGGCGACGACGCCTTCGGCCCACAACGCCCCGATGACCGTGTCGGAAAACCCGAGCTCGCGCCAATAGAGCGTCCCGAAGCCGTAATAGAGCTGATGGCTCGATTGCAGCGCCGCGGCGGTCATTACAAAGAGCCAGAACCGGCGGTCGGCGGCCAAGAGACCCAGCGCCGCCCAACGCGAGCGGCCGATTCCGGCGCGCCGGATCGCGGGCGGAATGCCGATACAGGCGAGGACGAGCACCGCGGAAGCGGCGAGCACCAGGAGGAGGATCTGATTGTCGGCAGGTCCGCCCGGTGAATTGCCGGCCGAATTTTGCGCGACGAGGGCGCCGCTGCCGACCGAGGCGAGGATGAAGCTCATTGAACCCCACGCCCGGATGCGGCCGTAATCGAGCCCCTCCTCGCGCACCGCCGCGAGCGTGATGCTGTCGCCGAGCGGCATCAGCGCCGATTGCGCCACCCCGGCGGCCAGGTTGAGCGCGAGGAGCGACCACCACCCCCAAACCGGCCAGAGCCCGGCGTAGGCCGCGCAGGCTGCGGCGGCGAGCCCGATCATCACCGCGCGGCGCCGCCCGAGCCGGTCGGCGAGCGCGCCCAATAAGGGGGTGGCGACGACCTTGGCCCAGATCGCGGCGGCGAACACTATCGCGATCTCTTGCGCATCGAGACCGCGCCCGGCCAGCCACACCGGCCAGAACGGCAGCTGTATGCCAACGACCAGAAAGCTCGCCGCGTAGAACGCGCCAAGTCGCGCGGCCAGTCCTCTTTGATGTTGCGGTCCCCCGGGGTGTCGCGGCAGCGCCGATATCGTCATTCGATTGACCTCGACGATGCCCGGCGGAGTCCCTATGTCGCGAGCGTGCTGGTGGATCTGAACCAGGCGAGCGCGCTCCTCTCGGTGGTCATCATCGACATCGTGCTCGCCGGCGACAATGCGATCGTGGTTGGGATGGCCGCGGCCGGGCTTCCGGCGGACCGCCGGCGGCGCGTGATCGCGGCAGGCATCGCCGCGGCGACCGTGCTGCGGATCCTCTTCGCGTTCGTTGCCGTGCAACTGGTGCAAACCATAATCGGCATGACCTTCGCCGGAGGGTTGCTGCTGTTATGGGTCGCCTGGAAGATGCACCGGGAGATCGACGATGCGCACTCGGTTGCCGCTCCGGACGGGGAAGCCGCGACGCGTCGCCGGCCGCGCGAGAAGACGCCGGCGCAGGCGCTGGGGCAAATCGTGCTGGCCGACCTCTCGATGTCGCTCGACAATGTCCTCGCCGTGGCGGGGGTGGCGCGCGACCACCCGTTCGTGCTGGTCGTCGGGCTGGTCATGTCGATTGCCATGATGGGGGTCGCCTCGAGCTTTATCGCCCGGCTGCTCGATCGCGCCTCCTGGCTCTCCTGGATCGGCCTCGGGATCATCACCCTGGTCGCGCTGCGGATGATCTGGGACGGCTCGACCCAGCTCCTGCACCAGAGCGCCGCGCTCGGGTTGGGCTTTTCACTGGGCTTTTCATAGGCCCCAACTCCCAATCCTCACAGCACCAGCTGAGTCTGCGTCACCAGCGCGACGAGCTTGCCCTCCTCGGTGGTGACCCGGGTCTGCCACACCATCGTGCGCCGGCCGCGATGCAGCGGCGTCGCCCTGCCGATGATGCGGCTGCCGAGCGGCGCCGCGGCGATGAAGTTGGTCTTGCTCTCGATCGTCGTCGTGCCGGCGCCCCCCGGGGTACCATAGCCGGGAAGGTTGAGGATCGTGCCGGCGGCGCCGAGCGTGTCGCCAAAGGCCATGATCGCGCCGCCATGCAGGACCGCCGGACGGGTGCAGAATTCCTCGCGCGCAATCATCTGGGCGACCACAAGCTCGGGCGCGGCCTCGGTGAATTCGATGCCGATCAGCTCGGCAAACGGCAGTTTCAGCTCCTGGAGCCTGGCGAGAGCGTCCATTCCCACCCCTTTTGTTGGCCGACGCCCTTGCGGCATCGGGTTGACCATAGTCTTATCGCCGCGATTATCGGCAAGGACGAGCCCGTTGGCGAATTCGATTGAAGCTCCGAGCGCGTGGCAGCGGGGTGGCCTCCGCACCGAGGATTACCGGATTGCGCTGTCCGGCGCCGCGCTCGACGAGATCCGCCGCGCCGCCGACGAGCTGCGCCAATTTCCGCTGCCGACCATCCTGCGCCGCCCCGAGGAGTTCGCGATGGCCGCCTGCCGGGCCGCGATGGCGGAGGTCCGGCGCATCCTCGATAAGGGCGTGCGCTTTGCGATCGTCGACCGCCTGCCGCTCGACGAAATCGGCGTGGAGGCGGCAACCGCGATCTATTGGATTTTATCGTCGATGGTCGCCCGCCCGGTCGCGCAGAGCCTCGACGGCAAGCTGATCTACGACGTGATCGATACCGGCCGGGCCGCCCTGCCGGGCTCCGGCGTGCGCCCCGACCAGACCAATATCGAACTCAAGTTCCATACCGACAATTCCTACAATATGACGCCGCCCGACACGATCGTGCTGCTCTGCCTGAAGCCGGCAAAGCATGGCGGCCACAGCCGGGTCGCGAGCTTTCACACGCTCTACAACGAGATGCTGACACGCCATCCGCAGTGCCTGGCGCGTCTCCACCAGCCGTTCTGGTTCGACCGCCAGCGCGAATTCCATGAGGGCGAGCCGCCGGTCTTCGCCGCGCCGGTGTTCACCGCCGCCGACGAATTGCAGGCCCGCTTCAGCGCCCACCAGATCCGCGGCGGCTATGCCCTGAAGGGTGAGGCGCTCGACGAAGAGGGCGCGGCGGCGATGGCGGCGCTCATCGCTCTCTTCGACGACGAGACCCTGTCCGCCGATTTCGATCTCGAACCGGGCGAATTACAATTCGTCGACAACCGGGTGCTCGGCCACGCCCGCACCCAATTCGCCGATTTCCCCGAACCCGAGCGCCGCCGCCATCTCGTCCGCCTGTGGCTGCGCGACCACGGCCGCCGCGCGTACGCCGGGTAGCGAGCGGATCACGATCGCGGCGCGGCGGGTGGAGCTTTAGGAACCCTCGGGAAGGAAACCCCGTTCTCGCGTTGACCTTGGTATTGATCCGGTAGGTGGCGATGCGTCCAAAGGTCTCCTTCGACAGCAAGAATATCTGGCGGCGCCTGGAAACCTGCAAAACCGTCGCGCAGGCCTATGGCTGGCGCTCGGATGAGATCATCAAGTTCGGCAGAGAGGTCGAGCAGGCTTTCTCGTACGAGGAAGCGATGGCGGTTATCGAACGCGATTTCGATACCCTCAAGAAATGAGCGGCTGAAACCGTCCCGGTGGCCATCTCAAAGGCCACCAATCGCCGTTTTTTAGAGCGCCGCCAAATCGTCCGCCGGCGGCTGGGTAAGCGCGGCCGGCGTGCGAATGCCGGGTGATCGAAGAGACGCCCTTGCCCAGGATCGCTCAGCTGTTCGCGATACGCGAACTTATCGGTTTCCCCGCTGTTCGCGTTATGCGAATATCGCGGCGTGGAAATCGAGTTCAGCCGTGACGCTGTAAAGACCCTGCGGGCCATGCAGCCGGCGAAAGCCGGCCAGATCCGCGCGGCGATCGACAGGGTTGCGGCCGATCCGAGCGCACCAAACAACAACCTGTTGCCGCTCAAGGGAGTGCCGAGCGGTTTTCGAATCCGGGCGGGCGATTGGCGCGTGTCATCCACGCTCGATCGTGATGCCGATTTGATGAGCGTCTTTGAGATCGCACCAAGAGGAGGAGCATACCGATGAAAACCCGGCACATCCGAGGCATGTCGAAGCCGCGCATCGACGTGCCCGGCGCGGAAGCCGAGGCAGTGCGCGCCTTTCTCGCGGAACGAATCCCGGATGCCCGTATCGTCGGCGAGGGCGAGGTCGCCGATTTCATCATGATGAAGCCGGCGGATTTGGAGGAAATGATCGAGGACGCGGTCGCTGCCGCCGCCTATGCCCGCACGCGCAATCAGGAGTTTGTACCGGCCGCGTTTGTCGACCGGCTGCTCGCCGGAGAAAACCCAGTCAAGCTGTGGCGCGAAAACCGGGGCCTGAGCCTTACCGCGCTCGCCGAAAAGGCCGAAATCGGCAAGGGTTATCTCTCGCAGATCGAGAGCGGCGGGCGGAAAGGCACCGTCCAGACGTTGCGCAGACTGGCCGCCGCGCTCAACGTCGATCTCGACGAGCTTGCCCCCCGATCCGCGAGTTGAAACCCTGGCCGTCGGCCAGGGTCGTGTTCACTTCGTCCCACCCGCCGCAAAATGCCACCGCGACATCAAACTTTCCGTGGAAGAAACGCGCCGCCCCGAAGATGAAAGAGGAGCAAAACCCACCTGCTCGCGTGGGCTGGGTACAGCAAGCGCCTCGCACGGAAGCGCTTTGTGTTAGAACTGGCGCGACCGCAGAGGACACCGATGAGCACGATCCCTCCCGCCAATATCCCTGGCAACATCAACGTCGCCGCGGCGCTCGCCGAGGCGCAGGAAGCGTACCGCGCGGCGAATCCGAGGAGTCTCGCGCAATACGATGAGGCCTGCGCCGCGCTGCCCGGCGGCAACACCCGCTCGGCGATCTTTGTCGAGCCGTTCCCGCTGACCATGGTGCGGGGCGAGGGCTCGCGTCTGTGGGATCTCGACGGTCATGAATACGTCGATTTCCTGTCGGAGTTTACCGCCGGGCTCTATGGCCACTCGCACCCGCTGATCCGCCGGGCGCTCGACCAGGCCCTCGACAGCGGGGTCAATTTCGGCGCGCATGGCCCCTCTGAGGCGCGGTTTGCGGCGGCGATCTGCGCGCGCTTTCCCTCGATCGAGCTGGTGCGCTTCACCAATAGCGGCACCGAAGCCAATCTGATGGCGGTGAGCCTCGCGCGCGCGGTGACCGGCCATGCCAAGATCCTGGTTTTCGCCGGCGGCTATCACGGCGGCGTCTTCTATTTCCGCGGCAAGGGTAGCCAGGTCAACGCGCCCTTCGAGTTTCTCGTCGGCGACTACAACGATAGTGCCGGGACCCGCGCCCTCGTCATGCCGCATGTACACAATCTCGCCGCGATCCTCGTCGAGCCGATGCTCGGCGGCAGCGGCTGCATCCCGGCCTCGCGCGAGTTCCTCGCCGATCTGCGCGCGCTGGCGAGCGAGACCGGCGCGGTTCTGATCTTCGACGAGGTGATGACCTCACGCCTCGCGCCGGGCGGCCTGCAGGAGGTCCACGGCATCCTCCCCGACATGACGACGCTCGGCAAATACGTCGGCGGCGGCATGAGCTTTGGCGCGTTCGGCGGGAAGGCCGTGCTGATGGAATGGTTCGACCCGCGCCGGAAGGACGGGTTCCAGCACGCCGGCACCTTCAACAACAACGTCCTCACAATGAACGCCGGCTATGTTGGCTTGACCGAGATCTACACGCCCGAGCGGGCCCGCGCCCTCAATGCCTTCGGCGATGGTCTGCGCCTGCGGCTCAACGCGACTGTCCGCCGGCGCGGGCTCGCGATGCAGTTCACCGGGTTGGGGTCGATGATCGGGGTGCACATGACCGATGTGCCGATCCGCTGCGAGGCCGATGCCGCCCGGGGCCATGCCGGGCTCCTCGATCTGCTTTATTTCGACCTCGTCGCGCGCGGGATCTGGTTTGCCAAGCGCGGCATGATGGCGCTGTCGATCGCGCTCGACGAAGCGGATGCCGACCGGCTCGTCGCCGCGGTCGAGGAATTCGCCGAAAGCCGGAGGCCGCTATTCATTTGAGCAAAACAACTCGAGTTACTTCCCGTCATTCCCGCTTGGGCGACGCGAAAGCGGGAATCCAGGGGCCCGGACGCTCCATCGCTGGCCCTGGGCCCCCGCTTTCGCGGGGGCGACGATGACCGGAAAGGGAGAACCAGGATGAACGAGCCACGTGCCAACCCCAGGGCCAACCACCGCGTCGCCTATTTCAACGGCCGGATCGTGCCCGAGCGCGAGGTCGTCGTGCCGTTCCGCGACCGCGGCTTCAAATACGGCGACGCGGCCTTCGACATGACCCGCACCTTTCATGGCCGGCCGTTTCGGCTCCAGGACCATGTCGACCGTCTCTACCGCTCGCTGCGCTATCTGCGCATCGACCCCGGATTGAGCCCCGCCGAGATGGTGGCGGTCAGCGAACAGGTGCTGGATCGCAACCGGCATTTTCTGACGCCGGACACGGATTACTGGCTGGGGCAAAGGGTCTCGCGCGGGGTCGACGCGGTCGGCGACGAGGGCTGGGACCATACCGGGCCGAACGTCATCGTCGAATGCGTGCCACTGCCGCTGAAGGCGCGCGCCCGGCTGTTCCGCGACGGCATCGACATCGTCGTGCCGCCGACCCGGCGGGTCGCGCCCGAGGCGCTCAGCCCTCGCGCCAAGACGCACAATTACCTCAACCTGATCACCGCCGACATGGAGGCGAAGGCGCAGGACAAGGAGGCGTGGTCGGTGCTGCTCGACGCGCAAGGTCACCTCGCCGAAGGCATCGGCAGCAACATCTTTATCGTGCAGGGCGGCGCGGTCCTAACCCCGCACGAGCGCTGGATCCTGCCCGGGGTCAGCCGCGCGATGGTCATCCAGCTGTGCGGCGAGCTCAAGATCGCCTGCCGGGAATCTGATCTCGACCTCTACGATGCGGCGACCGCCGACGAGATCTTCATGACCTCGACGAGCCTCTGCCTCTGCCCGGTGCGCAGCATCGGCGGCCGTATGTTGCCCGCCCCGCTTCCCGGGCCGGTAACGCAGCGGCTCAGCGAGGCTTATGCGCACGAGGTCGGTTGCGACTTCGTCGCGCAGTACCTACGCCACCTCGCGTGAAGCGTAACGGGCGCAGCCGCTTTGGCTACGCCCGTTCGTCAGCTCAGTTCTTAGGCCGCGTCGCCGGGGCCATCGGGGCCGGGGCCATCGGCGCACCGGGTGCGCCAGCCGCTGGCATGGCTTCCGGATTGTGGCGGGGATGATGCCGCGCGTGATGCAGGGGATGCTTGCGATGCGTGCGCGCGGCATAGTGGTGGTGGCGCGGCTCCGCCATGGGCGGCGCCACATAGGGCTCGGGCGGCGGAGCCGCCATCGGAGGCGGTGCGCTCATCGGGGCCACCACGGGCGGCGGCGGGGGCGAGCTGGCGCACGCGGCGAGCAGCGCCATGACGGAGGCGATAATCAATGGTTGGGCTATTTTGCGCACGTCTCTCTCCCAGGCTGGGCGGCATCACAGTGTAATAACACGGGAATAGCACTTTCGTTCATTCGACTAAAGCGGTGAATTGACCAAGGTTCCGATCGACGCCGGACTGCGTCATTTTCGCGCTGTGCCGGCCACCGGCGGCGGCCGCCGGTCCCAGCGTTTCACCGAATCGGTCAGTGGACCGGCGATTGGTTATGCCGGACGATATGGCGCAGGCGATAACGCGATTCGACGGTCGCCGGCCCCTCGCCGGCGACGATG
>Ga0182024_10002501_pt1 | contig 45440 bp, 37 predicted proteins | sample P32metaG_FD_120480 | JGI IMG/M metagenome (GOLD analysis project Ga0182024, IMG submission 120480) | Permafrost microbial communities from Stordalen Mire, Sweden - P3-2 metaG (Illumina Assembly) | ecosystem: Environmental > Terrestrial > Soil > Wetlands > Permafrost | place: Sweden: Stordalen... | reverse complement strand
GGTGGGGATGGCGCCGAGATCGATGCTTGACGAAAGGTGTCCGTTGCTCATCAGCCAGATTCCCAGGTCGCCGGTCGAGGTGTTGCGCCAGAGAATATCGGCGGTGCCGTCGCCGTTGAAATCACGCGTCGCCACCACCGCCCAGACGCTGGGCACCGCGCCGAGATCGATGCCTGACGCAAGCTGTCCGTTGCTCATCAGCCAGATCGCCAGATCGGCGGTGGAGGTGTTGCGCCAGAGCACGTCGCTCGTGCCGTCACTGCTGAAGTCGTGCGTGTCGTGAAGCCGGTAGAGGGCGGCGTAATGATCATGCAACCCTTGGCCCTCCGGAGTGGGATTTGCCGCCCAGTAGTCCGTCGATGTCGTTCCCGGGTTATTAGGATCGTAGGTCGTCGTGTACGCCAGGAGAGAGGGGTTGCCACAGGCAGAATTGTTGAATGACCAGCCGAGATAGCCGAAGCCGTTTGGGTCGGCCAGACCATCCATGAAAAGGTACACGTAGCTCTCGCCAGCGGCGCAGGTGTATTCGCCAAACTCGCCGGCTACCACCGGATGGGACTGTGCGATGGTCAGGAACGGCGGATATTGCGTACTCTGTTCGCTGGCGAACTCCGTCTGACAATCCGCTGTCGTGGAGCAACCGCCGTAACGATGATAGTCCGCGATAATTTGCGGCGTCCATGTCTGGTTTGGCGGCCAGCCGGCCGGAGTTGGGTCGGTCGGCAGATACGACAACCACTGCGTCCCGTCCTGCGTGTAGAATTCGCCACCTACCAGGACCGGCTGCGTGGCGCCCGCCGCGCGCACCTCGTTGAGCAAATCCTTCATCCCCGCTGTCTGAAATGTCGGAGACCCGCCCCCAGACTGGGTGAGCTGGCAGCCGCTCTGCCAGCATTGCCAGTCGGCGGTAGTCGCTAGACTTGTGGTGCCGTTATAGTTCTCTCCGCCCTTCTGGAGGAATGGTTCGTTAAACAGGTTGAAGATGACGGCAGGATTATCCTTGAAAAACGAGGCAACGGAAAACCAGAAATCTTTACTGTGGTCAGCGTTGGCCATCGGCCACTGGCCAGTAGCCACCCACGTGCCGGGCGCAGCCCAGTGCAGATCCAGGATGACATAGATACCCGCGTTATTGAGCGCCTGCACGAAAGCTTGGATCGCGCCCTGATAGCTCTGACCCGCGTAGGCAGCATTTACGGCGGTGAAGCCGCCCTGGAAGGTCTCGATACTCACGTTCTGCGAGTTGTTCACCGTATAGGTACCCGTACCCCCGGTGCCGGTGCCCAGTCCCGAGATGTAAGTCCCTGGCATGAGGGACCCATTGGTGTCGGCAAGGTTGTACCCAAGCTCCAGGGTCCCTGTCGTCACGGCTGTCACGTTGAGCGTCGTCCCCGAGATCGTAGCGGTGAAGACCGCGGGCGGGTTCCAGGTCGTCTCGTCAATGCTAGCCAGGGTCTGCCCTTTGTTGACGCTGTAGGTGCCCACACCCCCGGTGCCGCTGCCCATGGAGGTGATGACCGTCCCCGGCAAGTTTGCACAGCAAAGCGTGGACCCAACCGCGATGGTGCCGGATGACACGGCCGTCACGGTGAGCGTCTTGTCCTGCGCGATCGAACCCGTGAAGCCTGCTGCTACGACACTTTGGAGCAGCGTCCCATTCCAGCAAGTCTCGTTCAGCGGCAGGCGGACAGCGTTGATGTGCCATCTCTTGAAGGAAGCGATGATCCCCGTGTCCACTACCCACTGTTGCGTATTGGCGTTCCATGAAGCACCGGGCCCGTCGAAGATGCCATAGCCCAGTCCGGATCCTCCTCCATTGCCCACACACGCATATTCGGTGCCGTCATAGTTGGCGCCGCGCAGCTGGACGGGGGCGCCGTTCTGATTGACAAGCTGGTTGCCTTGCACATGGATCGTAAGCTGCGCTTGGCCGATGTCCGGCCAGCAGAGCGCCGCCGCGACAGCGAGCGCCGCGAGCACGCAGCGCCGAAACGGCTTATGCCCGATGGCGGCGCCGCAGCGGATTATCCTGGCAAGAAGCGTGTGCATTTGTGTTCCCTTCGCAAAGGCCAACGTCAAAAGCCGCCCCAGCCCTGCGTTTGACGCAGAGTGAGAAAATGCAGCTTCAGTGAATCTGCGATGCCCCCCAAGTGCTGAAGTGCTGTATCACCCGCCCCTGGCGGCGCATAGGGCTGTCAAGCAGCCCTCTGCCCCAAGATCCTGCGCCACAGCAGTGCGGTAGAGAGGGCCAGCCTCCGGCAGCAACCGAGCGCCCTCAATCGGCGTTCTGTCCCTGCACCTGCCAGGTCGCGCCGACATTGCCGAAGCTGGCGGTCGAGCTGACCTTGGTCCCGTTCATGAACCAGATGCCGAGGTCGCCGGCGGTGTCGCTCCACAGGATGTCGGCCGTGCCGTTGCCGTCGAAATCGCCGGTTCCGGCCACCGACCAGGTGTTGGCGACTGCGCCGAGATTGACGCTTGAAGAAAGCTGTCCGTTGCTCATTAGCCAGATCGCCACATCGGTGCTGGAGCTGTTGCGCCAGATGATATCGCTGGTGCCGTCGTTGTTGACATCGCCGGTGCCGACCACCGACCAGGTGCTGGCGACGGTGCCGAGACTGACGCTCGAGGACAGCTGTCCGCTGCTCATCAGCCAGATCGCCAGGGCGCCGGTGGAGCTGTTGCGCCAGAAAATATCGGTGGTGCCGTCGTTGTTGAAGTCGCCGGTGCCGACCACCGACCAGGCCGTGGCGACCACGCCGAGATCGATGCTTTGCGAAACCTGACCGCTGCTCATCAGCCAGATCGCCAGATCGCCGGTGGAGGTGTTGCGCCAGAGAATGTAGGCGGTGCCGTCGGCGTTGAAGTCGCCGGTGCCGACCACCGACCAGACGGTTGGGATCGCGCCGAGATCGATGCTTGACGAAAGGTGTCCGTTGCTCATTAGCCAGATCCCGAGGTCGCCGGTCGTGGTGTTGCGCCAGAGGATATCGGCGGTGCCGTCGTTGTTGAAATCGCGCGTCGCCGCTATCGCCCAGACGCTGGGCACCGCGCCGAGATCGATGCCTGACGAAAGCTGTCCGTTGCTCATCAGCCAGATCGCCACATCGGCGGTCGAAGTGTTGCGCCAGAGCACGTCGCTCGTGCCGTCACTGCTGAAGTCGTGCGTGTCGTGAAGCCGATAGAGCGCCGCGAGGTGATCCTGCAGACCGGCACCGTACGGTGTGGCATAGCCGTTGTAGTAGTCCTGGCTCGTCCCGGTTATGTTCTTGATCAGAAAGGGGCCGTTGCCGCAATAGTTGGGGTCTCCCGTGTTGCTCGTCGACCCCGGATGGAATTCAAAGCCGACATAGGAGAGGCCGTTGCCGTCAAAGAAATTCATGAACGGATAGACGTAATTCGTGTCGCAGTCATACTCGCCGAACTCGCCGGCCACCACCGGATGGGATTGCGCGATGGTTTGGAGAGGCGGCCATTGAACACTCTCATCGAGGGCAAGCTGCTGGGCGTTTTGCGTTGGACAATTCTGAGCCGCTTGCGAGCAGCCCCCATAACGATGGTAGGACGCGATGATCTGCGGTGTCCATGTCTGGTCGTAGCCGGTTGGAGTTTGGTCGGTCGGCAGATAGGCCAGCCACTGGGTCAGATCCTGCGTATAGTCGCAGCAGCCGGCGATCATAACCGGATTCGTGGCGCCCGCCGCACGTACCTGGTTGAGCAGTGGTTGCATGCCCGTGGTGGTAAATCCCCAGCCCGTCAGGTTCGGCGGATATTTTCCCGTGCCACAGGAGTAGGTCTGAGCCTGATATTGATATGTAGCCTGATAGCCGCCCTGCCAGCAGGCCCAGTCGGCGACACTTCCGATCCACATGTCGTTATAATCTTCCACTGGGGGCGGGGGAGCGTATGGCCCGGGGGCTTGGTTGGGGTTTTGGGTGTAGTGCGGCTCGTTGAACAAGTCGAAGATGACGGCAGGATTATTTTTGAAAGCCTGGGCAACGCTGTACCAGAACTTCAAGCTGTCAGGATCGTCCGCCATCACCCCGTAACTGCCGTTTTGCGCCGGTGCGGCCTGCTCGGAAACGTGTTCATCGACGATGACATAGATGCCATTGCTCGTGAGCATCGTCACGAAGGCGATGATCGCGCCCTGATAGCTTTCACCGTTTGTACCGGAGTATGCAGGATTGATGACGGGGAGACCGCTGTTGCCCGCAATGGTCTCGCTGCTCACGTTCTGCGAGTTGTTCACCGTATAGGTACCCGTACCCCCGCTGCCGGAGCCCAAAGCCGTGATCTGCGTGTTCGCCGCGATTACGCCAAGCCCGTCGGAAAGCCCCTGCCCAACCGCTATAGTGCCTGATCCGTAGACGGCCGTGACGGTGAGCGTAGTCCCCGAGATCGAACCCGTGAAGAACGAATAATTCTGCTGCATGGTCCCGTTCCAGCAGGTCTCATTCAGCGGCAGGCGGACGACGTTGACGTGCCATTGCTTCAGCGGCGTGAGGATGCCGGTGTCCGCTATCCACGCTGACCCGTTCCATGTCGCGCCGGGCTCGTTGGTGTCGAAGATGCCGTAGCCCAATTCGCCGTTGGGGGCGTTGACGTCGCTCGCACACGCGTATTGCGCGCCGGAATAGTTGACGCCACGCAACTGGACGACGGCGCCGTTCTGATTGACAAGCTGGTTGCCTTGCACATGGAGAGCAAGCTGCGCTTGGCCGATATCCGGCCAGCAGAGCGCCGCCGTGACAGCGAGCGCCGCGAGCACGCAGCGCCGAAACGATTTATGCTGGACGCTGTAGCGAGTTATTCTGGCAACAAACATGTGCATTGGTGTGGCTCCCAACGGCTGTCCCAAGGGCAGGCTTCCCAGCCTCTGAAGTAAGCAGTTTGTGAAAAAGCGGCTCTGAATCATGAGCGCAACAGCGGCACTGATGACCATCGCTGCGCCGCTGGATCGCCCCCGCCCGGGGATGGGTAGAACTGCGGCACGCGCCCCTAAAGAAAATGTAAAAGAAAAAAATCATGGCGGTCAAGCTCCCTGGCCGCTTGTGCGCCGAGTGCATTTCAATGCCGCCGCAAAATGCATTAGGCTCCGCCGCCCGGGGTAAATCAGATCGGGTTCAGGGGAAGGGCATTCATGGACACGGTGGTCAACAACAAGCGCGTATTCTGGGTTTCGCCGCACCGGCCGGTCGGCTTTGTCGAGATCCTCGGCAAGCGCGACGACGTGCGGCTCGACATGCTCGAGAACGACAATCCGCCCGAGACCGCGGCAGCGGTGCTGTCCGCCGCCCATGCCTATCAGACCAGCTCGACCCGCCAGGAGCTGGCGCGGCATTACCACACCAACGCCGATTTCCTGAAAAAGACGCCGAACCTGCTGATCGTGTCGACCAACGGCGCCGGCTACGACACCGTCGACGTCGAGGCCTGCACCGGGCGCGGCGTGCTGGTCGTCAACCAGTCGGGCGGCAACGCCGAATCGGTCGCCGAGCACGTCCTCGGCATGATGCTGATGCTGATCAAGCGCGTGGTGGAGTGCGACCGGGCGCTGCGCGCCGGCACGCTGACCTCGCGCGCCGCCTTTACCGGCAACGAGGCGTTCGGCAAGACCATCGGCATCATCGGCCTCGGCAATGTCGGACGCCGCGTCGCCGCGCTGTGCGGCGGCCTGTTCCGCATGGAGGTGCTCGCCTACGATCCCTATCTGGGCGCCGAGGAGATGCGCGCGCGCGGCGCCGCCAAGGTCGAGCTCGACGATCTGCTGCGCCGCGCCGACTTCGTCTCGATCAATTGCCCGCTCACCGACGAGACCCGCATGATGATCGGCGCGCGCCAATTCGCGCTGATGCAGCCCTCGGCCTATTTCATCACCACGGCGCGCGGCTTCATCCACGACGAGGCGGCGCTCGAACAGGCGCTGCGCGAGAAAAAACTCGCCGGCGCCGGCCTCGACGTCTGGGAGAAGGAACCGCCGCCGGCGGACCATCCGTTGATGCGCTACGACAACGTCATCGTCACCCCGCACACCGCCGGCGTCACCACGGAGGCCCGCATCCGCATGGGCCAGTTCGCCGCCGAGCAGATGCTCGATGCGCTCGACGGCAGGCCGGCCAAGCGCATCATCAATCCGCAGGTGTGGCCGGACTACGCCAGGCGCTTCGAGCGCGCGTTCGGCTTTGCGCCGGAGCAGTAGCGCCGCAGCGGCCGTCATCGCTGGGCGCGGCCAAAAGGCCGCGAGCGCGCGGCCCGGCACGACGCCGGGACAGGGCTCGACGCTCGCCACAAGTGATGTTGTAATCGGTCCAACAAGACGACCGACCGGGGAGGCGCGTTTGTTCGTTCACCGCAAGGAGGCCGGCCTCGCCGGGTTGCTGCTCGCAGCGGGGGTGACGTGCGCGTGCGCGCAGGAGCACCCCTGGCTCGATCCAAAACTCCTCGCCGCCGCCAAGGCCGAGGGCGGCGAGATGACCATCTACTCCTCGACCAACGAGGGCGAAGGCCTGCCGCTGTTCAAGATTTTCGAGACCGCGACCGGCATCAAGGTCAATTACGTGCGCGGCGCCGACTCCGTGCTGATGTCGCGCATGATGCTCGAATACCGCGGCAACCAGAAAGCCTGGGACATCGCCCAGACCGCGACCGTCAACAAAGTGCTGCCGCAACTGCTGTTGCAGTTCGATCCGCCGGAGGCGAGCAACATTGCGCCGCAGGCGCGCGATCCGGAGCGGCGCTGGTACGGCGTCTACGCCAACTACAACACGCCGGCCTACAATACCGAGCACGTCCAGGCCGCCACGCTGCCGAAGTCCTACCAGGATTTCGTGCAGCACAAGGAATGGGCCGGCCATGTCGCGATCGACGGCACCGACAACGAGTGGCTCAAGGCCATGTATCAGTATTACGGCGACGACAAAGCCGCCGCGCTCATCAAGGACATCGTCGCGGCGCTGCAGCCGGTGGTGACCGACGGCCACCTCGCGCAGGCGCGCTCGGTCGGCTCGGGCGAATACTGGCTGTCGCTTAACAACTACGTCAACCTCACCATGAACGTGAAGCTCGCCGGTGGCCCGATCGATTATTTCCCGCTCGATCCGGTGGCGCTGTTCTTCGGCCAGGTCGGCGTGAGCGCCAAGGCGCCGCATCCCAACACCGCGCTGCTCGCCGCCAACTTCATGCTGAGCCGCGAATGCGAGACGTTCCTCGCCAAGTTCGGCCGCATCCCGACCCGCGCCGACGTGGAATCGAACCCGCCCGGCATCGTCGCGGCGATCGGCAAGAAACAGGTCGTCACCGCGCTGCTGACGCCCCAGGAAGAGGGCAAATGGCAGAAGCTGTTCAACCAGCTGTTCAAGGGGAGGTGAGCGTCGTCAGCGCGCCCGCGGTTTCGTTGCGCGATGGGCCGCCGGCGAGCGAGTCGGCGCGGCGCCGGCGGCGGCCGAACCTTTTGTTGATCGCCAGCGTCGCGATCGGCGCATGGCTCGTGCTGGTGCCGCTCGCCGCGCTCTTCCTCACCGCGTTCACCGAAGACACCGGTATGGGCTTTGGCGCCTGGACGTTCGACAACTTCGTCGAGGCCTATGCCAACGCGCGCATCGTGCGGCTGCTCGCCAATTCGCTCGTTTATGCGCTCGGCACCGCGGTGGTGACGTTCGTGATCGGCGGCTTCGTCGCCTGGGCGGTCGAGCGCACCGACACGCCGGGCGGCGCGCTGTTCCACAATCTGGCGCTGCTGTCGTTCGCCGTTCCGGGCCTGCTCATGGCGATGGCGTGGATCTTCGTGCTCAGCCCCAATATCGGCTGGCTCAACGCCGTGCTCAAGCGCGCCTTCGGCCTCGCCGCCGCGCCGGTCAACATCTACTCGATGGCGGGCATGATCTGGGCGCTGTCGAGCCATTATTTTCCGCTCGCCTATCTGGCGCTCGGCCCGGCGCTGCGGGCGCTCGACGTGCGCATGGAGGAGGCCGGGCTCGTGTCCGGCGCCCGCTACTGGCAGGTGCTGCCTAAGATCACGCTGCCGCTGCTGCGCCCAGCCATCCTCTCCGGCCTGCTCCTTCTCTTCATCATGGGGCTTTCCTCCTACGAGGTGCCGCGCCTGATCGGCCGGCCGGCGCGCATCGACGTCTTCACCACCGAGATCCAGGGCGCCACCACGGCGACGCCGCCGGAATTCGGCGTCGCCAGCGCGCTCAGCCTGACGCTGCTCGCGGTCTGCCTGATCGCCGTCTACTTCTATCGCCGCGCCACGCGTAACGCCGCGGCTTTCGCCACCATCACCGGCAAGGGCTACATGCCGACCCGCATCGCGCTCGGCCGCTGGCGCTGGCCGGTGGCGGGCGCGATCGGCCTGGTTTTCCTTCTCGCGCTCGGCCTGCCGCTGTTCACGCTGGCCTGGCAATCGTTCTTCAGCAACCTGTCGCAGCCGTTCATGGGCTCGCCGGCGCCGGCGACGCTGGAGAATTACCGCTTCATCCTGCGCTACCCGGTGTTCCTCGACGCGGTGCGAACGAGCGTCGTGGTCTCGGCCATGGCGGCGAGCGTGGTGGTCGGCCTCACGCTCGTGATGGCATGGCTGGTGCGGCGTTCCACGTCGCGCTTCGCCTGGCTCCTCGACGCGCTCGCCTTCGCGCCGATCGCCATTCCGAGCGTGATCGTCGGCGCCAGCGTGCTGTTCACCTATCTGGTCGTGCCGCTGCCGGTCTACAACACGATCTGGATTCTGCTGATCGCCTACGTCACGCTCTGCCTGCCCTACGGCATGCGCTTCGCCTCGAGCGGGCTCGGCCAAATCCATCGCGAGCTCGAGGAGGCGGCCGAGGTTTCGGGCGCGGGGATCGGGCAGATTTTTCTGCGCGTGCTGCTGCCGCTCGTTCTGCCGTTCCTGCTCGCGGCGTGGATCTACGTCTTCGTGCTCTCGGTGCGCGAGCTTGGCGCCTCGGTGTTCCTGGTCGGGCCCGGCACCAGCGTGCTCGGCACCGTCAGCCTGACCATGTGGGAGGAGGGCGGCAGCTACGGCGCGGTCGCCGCGCTCGGCGTGCTGCAAATCCTGCCGCTCCTGGTCATTGTCGCCGCCTTGCGCTGGCTCGAAACGCGCGTGAGCCGCCGTACGCAGGCGAGAGGCGCCAAGCCGGATGCGGTAACGTAGAACGATGTTCGCGATCGAGAACCTGCACAAATCATTCGTCGCCGCCGGCGCCGAGGTGCGCGCCGTCGACGGCATCAGCCTCGGCGTCGACGGCGGCAGGCTCATGACGCTGCTCGGGCCGTCCGGCTGCGGCAAGACCACGACGCTGCGCTGCCTCGCCGGCCTGGAGCGCCCGCAATCGGGCCGCATCGTCATCGGCAACCGCACCGTGTTCGATTCCGAAAAGGGGATTTTCGTGCCGGCGAGCGACCGCGGCGTCGGCATGGTGTTCCAGTCCTATGCGATCTGGCCGCATATGACGGTGTTCGAGAACGTCGCCTTCCCGCTGCGGGTGTCGCGCGGGAAAAGATATTCCGCCGTCGAGATCAGGGAGCGCGTGTCACGCATGCTCGACATGGTGCAGCTTGGCGATTTCGCGCGGCGCGCGGCGACGCAACTGTCCGGCGGGCAGCAGCAGCGGCTCGCCTTTGCGCGCGGGCTGGTGCACGAGCCGGCCATACTCCTGCTCGACGAGCCGCTGTCCAACCTCGACGCCAAGCTGCGCGAGCAGATGCGGCTCGAATTAAAGCGCCTGCAGCGCACGCTCGGCATCACCACCGTCTATGTCACGCACGACCAGGCGGAGGCGCTGGCGCTGTCCGACGAGATCGCGGTGTTCAACGCCGGGCGCGTCGTCCAGCGCGGCACGCCGCATGAGATCTATCGGGCGCCGAACAGCCAGTTCGTCGCCGACTTCGTCGGCTCGGCGAACTTTCTGCCCGGCATGGCGGGCGCGAGCGACGGCGGCCTCACGCTCGTCGACACCGCCCACGGCGTCATGCGCTGCCGGTTCGCCGAGCCGATCGGTGCCGGCGCGAAAGTTTTGCTCACGGCGCGGCCCGAGGACATCATTCTTTATGCCGGCGCGGCGCCTGCCGGCGTCAACGTGCTCAAGGGTACGATCGCCAATCGCGTCTTTCTCGGCGAGGTGGTCGACTACATCGTTGCGCTCGGCGATCGCGAATGGCGCGCCCGAGCCCGCGCCGACGATTTCCAGATCGGCCAGGCGGTCGCTATCGGCGTGCCGCCGGAAAAGTGTGTCGGGCTGCCGGGGTAGGGCGCGCTGCGGCCCCGCCGTCGCGGCGCGGATCGGGAATCACCCGGTATATTCCAAAATATGCATGCCTTGGCCCCAGCGGTCGATTAGATAAAGGCGGCCGTCGTCGTCGGCGCCGATGTCGTTCGACTGGATGCCTGGCGTGCCCGCTGGCGTCTCCGGTACGTAGCAGCCGACTTCCTTCGGGTGCAGCGGATCGCTGACGTCGACTGCGCGCAGTCCGGCGTTGAAATAGGTGAGGAACACGATGTCCTGCCACGGCCCCGTGGCCGGCAGGTCCTCCAGGATATTGTGCGCGCCGAAGCGGCCGGGGCGGTCGAAATATTTTTCGCGGTCCGGCATGAAGGTCGCGATCGGCAGCGGATTGGTCTCCTCGCGCGCGTCGATGATCCACATGAACTGGGCGTCGCGGAACTTCTGCTTGCCGCGCGCCTCATCGGTGACGACGAGGTAGGGCCGCTCGCCGACCGGCCAGCAGGTGTGGGTCGAGCCGGGGAACGGCGGCGACCATTTGATGTGGCCGACGAGCTTCATGTCGCGCAGGTCGCTACAGTCGATGATCGCCATGCCGCCTCCCCACCACGCGCAATACATGCGGTTGCCGCGGATCATCGGCGGCCCGTGCAGCGTGACCGCTTCCTCGTGCGGCGTCGGGTCGTTGCCGACTTCGGCCGAGTCCGTCTTCATCCACGGCAGCCCCCAGATGCTGACGACCTCGGGCTTGAGCGGATCGCGGATGTCGAGCGTCCAGATCACGCGCTTGGCCCAGCCCGGCGCGTCGTTGGGCATGAAGGCGAGCTGGCGCTTGAGATCGACGCCGAAGCGATGCGGCCCGGAGCCGGGCATGTCGTAAAAGCCGATCGGCTTCGGCGCTGCCGGCCGCGACACGTCGAAGATGAAGAAGCCCGCGCGCGCGTTCTTGCCCTTGTCGCCGGCGAGCCGCTCCGAGTTCACGTAGAGGAGATCGTCGCCGACGATGCGCAGCTTGTGGCAATGCACGCCCGGCGGCGCACGGAACTCGCCGACCTTGTGCGGCTTGGTCGGGTCGCGCACGTCATGCACGGTGAATCCCTCGGGGCCGTTGTAGCTTGCGGTGCCGACCGCGCCCACATAGGCATGGCCCTTGTGCACCTGCACCAGGCTGCCGCCGCCCCACGCCGCCGAGGCATCGTGGCCGAGCAGGCGGAAGTTCTTTGCTTCTTCGGGGTAGGTGGCGGGCATGATCGCGGACTCCATTGCGGACGGCGTCACCGCTTGCGAAACTCCATCATGGATGGCGGGGTGGTGCCCGGCAATGGTGCGCGGCAATGGCGCGCAATCGCCGTTGGAACCAAAGCCGGGCCTTGCTGTTAGCAACGGCGAAAGGAACCGGCCATGTCACTCCTGAAATGGGCGCTGATTTTTTTCCTGATTTCGGTCGCCGCGGGAATCTTCGGATTCAGCGGCCTGTCGGCGGCGAGCGCCGACATCGCCCGCGTGCTGTTCTACATCTTCGCGGTGATCTTCGTGGTGCTGCTGGTCCTGGGCATTGCCATCGCGCGGCGCGTGTGAGCGCCGCATCGTTGGCGCCGCGCGTACCCTCAGTGCTTGGCCTCTTCGACGACCGCCTGCGACGGCTGCGAATAGCGGGCATAGAGCACGGCAACCCGGTCTCGCCACATGGTCACGAAGGCGGCCGAAGTCAGCTTATCGACTGATTTCCAGACGCTCTTGATGGTCGGAAGGGTATTTCCCCAGATGGCGCGTTTGCACCATTGCTCGCCCTTTTCCTTGCCTTCGGAGGTGGCGCACATGGATTCCCAGGCGATCCGCTCCGGATGGTTGATATGCTGGCCGGCGCCTTCCCAGCCTTGTTGATGGATCAAATAGAGATCGCTGAGAGACGGCTTCCTGTGCGTCAACCACTCGAACAGGATGCCCTCGGTGAGAAACTTGTAGGCGGCCGCTACGGCATTGTCGCGGGGATTGAGGATGTCGCCAGAGCCGTATTTCGCGAACTCGCCCTTGCTGAGTTGGAACAGGCCGATATAGGACCCGGTGCGTTGCTTGGGGTCGAAGTCGGACTCGATCTTGGCAACCGCCTTCATGAAGTTGAAATCCAGACCAAACGCATCGGACGCCCGTTTGATCTCTTCGACGGGGGTGCCGAGCGGAACGTCCTTGAGCGAATCAAGCACAAGATCCGCCGGCCTGTCCGGCATCGGGATCTCCGCATAGGCGTAATAGGCAAGATACGAGAGGTCGCGCTTTCCCAGCACCGGAACCGGCGGAATTTGCCGCACCGGGATATGAACCTCCTCCAGGCTTGCCAGTTGCTGCTGCGTCGGGGCCGCGAGCGCGGCTGCCGGCTCGCGACGGAAGATCACCGTCTTAACTCTGATCGGGCCGTCCGGTATTTCGGGGATTATTGCCGGAGGCGGCAGCCTTGCGGGAGGCGGCAGCGAGTCCGTCACCTCGTCGCCCACTTCGGCGCCGGCCACGATCTCGACCCCCGCGCCCGGCGGAGCTTGCGGCGGCTTGTCAAGCAGCGACAGGCCGACCCCGACGAGCGTTATTGCGCCCAAAACGCAGGCGCAGGGCACGGCTTTCATCGTCCCCCACCTTTGGCCACCGGTGCCACATCCCGGGGACAGCTTATCCTAAAATGTGACCAGAATCGTTCATTCTCGATGAACCAAGGGGAAATGCCCGAAAAATGCCGCTATCTGCTGGGCTGCGGGCGCCAGGTCCGCATCCCTCGCTGCGAACTGTCCCAGAACGGGAGAGGCGAAGGTCAACCGGGCTGGTATCTGCCCCCGATCGCCGGCGCGCTGATGCCGTGATTGGGCAATTCCCACACGCCGGCGCCGGCGGGATTCTTGTCGGCGCCGATATTGGCGTCGATCAGATAGGGCTTGTTGGCGGCGATCGCCGCGCGCACGGCATCGCCGAGATCGCCGGCGCGGTCGACCGACACGCCCTCGATGCCGGCCGAGCGCGCCATGGCGGCGAAGTCGGGATTGTAGGGCGCGTTGGTCTTGGGATGTTTGAAATCGGTCGCCAGCTCGCGGCCGCCCAGATAGCCGCGCTGCAGGCCGCGGATCGACGCATAGGCATAGTTGTTCCAGATCACCCAGACCACCGGCAGCTCATATTCGACCGCGGTGCCGAGCACGCTCGCGTGCATGAAGAAGGCGCCGTCGCCGACCACGCCGACGCACGGCCGGTCCGGCGCGGCGATCTTGGCGCCGAGCACGCCGGCGACGCCAAAACCCATGGGCCCAAAACCCATCGAGCCGATCAGCGAATCGGGCCGCGTGGGCTTGCAGAACTGCAGCAGCCAGTTGTGATGCACGCCAATGTCGCTCACCAGGATGGCGTCCTCCGGCAGCGCCTTGTCGATCTCGTGCGCGGCGCGCTGCGGATTGATCGGGCTCGAATCGTCGGAGAAGCCGGGAGCCACCAGCGCATCCCACTCCTTGCGGTAGCCGGCGATCTTTCCGAGCCATGCCGCGCGTTTGCCGTTGTCGGCACCCTGGCGCCGGTCGAGCTCGGCAAGCACTTGGCGCAGGAAGGTGCGCACGTCCGCCATCAGGCCGAGCGCGACCGGATAGTTGCGCGCAATCTCGTCGGGATCGATATCGACGTGAATGAGCTTGGTCGGCGGGATGGTGAAGGAATAGCCCGGGATCCACGAGCTCGAGGTGCGGTCGTCGAAGCGCACGCCGAGCGCCAGCAGCACGTCCGCCTGCCGCGCCGCATGGTTGGCGTGATAGAGGCCGCCGCGCGACACGAGGCCGAGCGCGAGCGGATGATCGCTCGGGATCGCGCCAAGCCCGCTCGCCGACGACGCCACCGGGATTTGCAGTCGTTCGGCGAGCCTCACAAGCTCGGCCGAGGCGCCGCCGTAGCGCAGCCCCTGGCCGACCAGGATGACCGGCCGCTCGGCGGCGAGCAGCATGTCGACCGCCTGCACCACGCCGTCCGGATCGGCGCCGCAGCGCGAGGAGATGTTGGCGCACCAGTCCTGCGGGCGCGGCGTCTCCTCGGCGGCGGCTTCCTTGAAAATGTCGAACGGCACGTCGAGCACCACCGGGCCGGGGCGGCCGGTGACCATCGTCTTCCAGGCCTGGCGCACCGCCAGCGGCACCATCTCGCCGCGGGTCGGCTGGAACACGTGCTTGCAGCACGAGCGCACGGTCGAGGGAAAGTCGGCCTGGTATTGCCGATATAGCTCCTGGAACGCGCCGCGGTTGAACTGGCTGGTCGGCACGTTGCCGGTGACGGCGAGGAACGGCACCGAATCGAGATAGGCGTTGGCGAGCGCGATCGGCAGGTTGGCCGAGCCCGGCCCGCATGAGGTGAAGGTCGCTGTCGGCCGGCCGGAGACGCGGTAATAGACGTCGGCCATGAAGCCGGCGACGGTCTCGTGATGCACCGATATGGTCTTGATGTCGTCGCGGCGCTCATAGAGCGCGTCGATGAACCCGATATTGCCGTGCCCGCACAGCCCGAACACGTAGGGCACCTTTTCGCGCACCAGATAATCGACAATGACCTGGCCGCCATCGAGCATGTTCTTCGGCATTTTTTTTCGCCCTGTCCAATCGTCCGCCGGGCTGGTCCCGGCCGTCCACGTCTTTGATATCATGATCGCTAGGAGACGTGGATGCCCGGCATAAGGCCGGGCATGACGCCGAGGTGCAAGCTTGACCGAACAAGCCGAAACAGCAGGCCAGGCTCAGCAGTCGTCAGGCGAGCTTTTCGGCCATCCGCGCGGGCTCACCTTCCTGTTCGCCACCGAGATGTGGGAGCGCTTCTCGTATTACGGCATGCGCTCGCTGCTCGTCCTCTACATGACCAAATATCTGCTGCTGCCCGAACATGCCGGCGACGTGCGCGGCCTCGACACCGTCAAGGGCGCGCTCGAAGCGGTGTTCGGCCATCTCGACGTGCAGCCGCTGTCCTCGCAGATCTGGGGTTTTTATACCGGGCTCGTCTATTTCACGCCGATCTTCGGCGGCCTCCTGGCCGACCGCGTGCTCGGCCAGCGCCGCACCGTCATTATCGGTGCGAGCCTCATGGCGATCGGCCATTTCATGATGGCGTTCGAGCCGCTGTTCCTGTTCGCGCTGCTTGCGCTCATCCTCGGCAGCGGCGCGTTCAAGCCGAACATTTCCACGCAGGTCGGCGGTCTCTATGCGCCCGGCGATCCGCGCCGCGACCGCGCCTTTTCGATCTTCTACGTCGGCATCAATGTCGGCGCCTTCCTGGCGCCGCTCGTCTGCGGCACGCTCGGCGAGAAAGTCGCCTGGCACTACGGCTTTGCCGCCGCGGGCGTCGGCATGTGCATCGGGCTCGCCACCTATCTCTGGGCCATGCCGCAGTTGCCGCCCGACGAGTTGCAGAAGGCGAAAGCGGCGCACACGGAGAGACGCCCGCTCGATCGCACCGAATGGCGCGCCGTGCTGGCGCTGCTGGTCCTGTTCATACCCAATACCTTGTTCTGGGCGACCTACGAGCAGCAGGGCAACACGCTGGTGCTGTGGGCCGACGCCGATACCGACCGCACCGTCGCGCTGTTCGGCCATGCCGGCACCATCCCGACCACGTCATTCCTGGCCTTCAATCCGTTCATGATCTTCGCCTTCACGCCGTTCATCGTCGCGCTGTGGTCGCGGCAGGCGGCGCGCGGCACGGAGCCCTTGACCGTCACCAAGATGGCGTTCGGCTGCTTCGGGGTGACGGCGGCGAACCTCATCATGGCGGTCGCGGCAATCCACGCCGGCGACGGCAAGGCGAGCTGGCTGTGGCTCGTCGGCTATTTCGTCGCGCTCACGCTCGGCGAACTCTATCTGTCTCCGATCGGGCTTTCGCTGGTGACCAAGGTGGCGCCCGCGCGCATCGTGTCGACCATGATGGGCGTGTGGCTGGCGACGAGCTTTACCGGCGGCTTTCTGGCCGGCTGGCTCGGCAGCTTCTGGAGTCGCATGGCGAAGCCGGAATTCTTTCTGCTGATGGCGGCGATCGCCGCGCTGGCCGGCATCATCATTTTCGCCTGCCGCGGGGCGGTGCGCGGCGCGCTGGGGGAATAGCGCGATCCCCTCAGCGAAGCGCGGCGCGGCGGCGCGTGGTCGCGGCCACGTCCACCTCCTGCTGGTCGGCCGTCAGCACGACGCCGTAATCGCGCTCCGCCGCCTCCGCGGACACGCATCCCTCGCGGACGTCGGCGGCGACGCGCTCGGGCGGTCGCGACAGCGCCTCGCCGTAGCCGCCGCCGCCGGGCGAATCGAGGCGGAACACGTCCCCGGCCTTGAGCGGATAATCGGCGTAGCGCGTCGGCAGGCGTTTGGCCTGTGCGGTCTGCGGATTGATCCAGATGTCGCCGGGCCGGCCGGCGCCGCCGCCCGCCATGCCGTTCGGCGGGATGACGTGTTTCATCGAGCGGATCGAAAAGCGGGCGTCGGCGAGATTGAGATATTCGCGCCGCACGCCGAGGCCGCCGCGGAAATTTCCAGGTCCGCCGGAATCGCGGATGAGCTCGAAGCGCAGCAGGCGGGTCGGAAACTCGCTCTCGATGATCTCGACCGGGGCGATGCGGGCGTTGCTCTGGTTGACGGTGATGGCGTTCGCCCCGTCCTTGGTGGCGCGGGCGCCGCCGCCGCCGGCAATGATCTCGTATTGCACGTAGCCCTTGCCAGTATAGGTGCTGCGGCCGCCGATGATGATCGAGCGGCTGCCGCTGCCGTCGGCGCGCACTTTTGCCGGCACGATCGGAGCGAGCGCGGCGAACAGCGCGTCGACCAGCGCATGCACGGTCGGATTGTAGGTGTTGACCGGCGCCGGAAAGCGCGGATTGAGCACGCTGCCGTCGCGTGCGGTGATGCTGAAGGCGCGCAGCAGCCCGCTCGATACGTAGAGCTGCGGGTCGATCAGCGAAATGAGCGCGTAGACGCAGGCGGCCTGCACCAGCGGCGGGCGGATATTGGCAGGGCCCAGTGTCTGGTCGGCCGAGCCCGAGAAATCGAAATGCAGCCGGTCGCCGTGCTTCTCGGCGACGACGTGGATGCGCACCGGCTTCTCCAGCTCGATGCCGTCGTCGTCGACGAAGCGCTCGGCCTCGTAGCGGCCGTCGGCCCATTCGGCGACGGCGGCGCGCACCCGCGCTTCGCCGATCTCGAACAGGCGGGCATAGCTCGCGAGCACCTTGTGCTTGCCGTATCTGGCGACGAGCTCCTGCACCCGCCGCTCGCCGAGCCGGTCGGCGCCGAGCTGGCCGCGGATGTCGCCGAGCACGAGCTCCGGCGTGCGGCTGTTGGCGGCGATGATGCGCTCGAGATCGGTGTTCGGCTCGAAGCCGCGCTGGTAGCGCATCGCGGGCAGATGTAGGCCCTCGTTGAAGATCTCGCGCGCCTGGCCGGAGCAGCTCCCGGGCACCGGGCCGCCAATGTCGCTCTTGTGGGCGATCGAGCCGCAGAAGCCGAACAGCTCGTCCGCGACGAACACCGGCGCGATCACGCACATGTCCGGCGCGTGCGGGCTGCCGCCCTGATAGGGGTGATTGATCAGGAACGCATCGCCCGGCGCGATCGCGCCGCCGAAAGCCGTGAGCACGGCGGCGCAGCAGGCCGGGAATGCCCCGATATGCAGCGGCAGCACGACATGCTGGGCGACCACCTCGCCTTGCGCATTGAGCAGCGCGCAGGAGGCGTCCTGCGATTCGCGCACGATGGTGGAGAAACCGGTGCGGAACAGCGAGTTCTGCATCTCCTGCACGATGCCGGAGAGGCTCGCCTTGATGACTTCAAGATCGACGGCGTCGATGGCCATTTTATTTTCTCTTTATCTTCGCTGCCTGTTCCCGTCATCCTGAGGCGGCCGCGAAGCGGCCCTCGAAGGATGCGGCCGAGGCGCCCGGGCTGTCGCCCTTCGAGGCTCGGCGCTACGCGCCGAGCACCTCAGGGTGACGGAAAACGTGTTCACTTCTTTTCGGTCACGATCAGATTCTTCCATTCGTCGACGCGCGCGACCTGGCCGGCGCAGATCACGGTGGTGCAGTCGAACTGGTCGAGGATCGCCGGGCCGCGCAGGACGACGCCGACATCGAGCTTCTCGCGCTGATAGACCGGACACGAAACCGTCGCGCCGTCGAAGCGCACCGGCCGCGTCTCGCGTAGCGCCTCGGATAGCTCAAGGCCCTGCGGCGCGAATTTCGGCATCGCGACGGGCGGCACTAGGCCGATGCCGCGCACCCGGTAGGACACCACCTCGACCGGCTCCTCGGGCGCCATGTGGCCGAACTGGCTCTGGTGCTCGGCATCGAAGGCCCGCCGCAGCGCCGCGAGCGCCGTCGTTTGCTCCGCCGAGCATGGCAGCGTGACCTCGTAGCCCTGGCCGACGTAGCGCATGTCGAGCGCGCGTTCGATGCGGATGTCCTGTTCGCCAAAACCGTCGCGCCGCAGATCGTCGCGAGCCCGCGCTTCCAGTTGCGCGAACACCGCGTTCACGTCCTCGGGTTTTAGCGCGTCAATCGGCGTCATCCGCGAGCGGACATAATCGTGCTTGACGTCGGACATCAGCAGGCCGGCGGCGGAAAACACGCCCGGATAGCGCGGCACGATCACGCCGGCCATGCCGAGATCGCGCGCCATGCGCGCGGCGTGCAGCGGTCCGGCGCCGCCGAAGGCAAGCAGCATAAAGTCGCGCAGGTCGTGGCCGCGCATGGTGGAGATGGCCTTGATGGCCTCCGCCATCTTCACCTCGATGATGCGCACGATACCTTCGGCCGCCTCGGGCATCCCGAGTGACAGCGGCTTTGCCACGCGCTCGACCGCGGCTTCGGCCCTGGCGCGGTCGAGCGTCATGCGGCCGCCGAGAAAATTGTCGGCGCTCAGCCAGCCCAGCACGAGGTTGCAGTCGGTGATGGTCGCCGCCTCGCCGCCGCGGCCGTACGAGGCCGGGCCCGGCACCGCGCCGGCGCTCTGCGGGCCGACTTCCAGGACGCCGAAGCGGTCCACCCTGGCGATGGTGCCGCCGCCGGCGCTCACCGTGTTGATGTCCATCATCGGCACGGCGATGTCGCGGCCTTCGATCTTGCCGCGGCCGGCGAACACCGGCTCGCCGTTCCTGATGAGGGCGACGTCGCAGGACGTGCCGCCCATGTCGAACGTGATGATGTTGGCAAAGCCCGTCATGCGGCAGGCGGCGACGCCCGCGGTGACGCCGCCGGCCGGACCGGACAGCACCGTGGTGACGGCGGTACGCGCGGCCTCGGCGAAGGTCGACATGCCGCCGTTCGACTGCATGATGTATTTCTGCGGCGTCGCGACGCCGGCCGCGGCGAGGCGGCGGTCGAGGCTTGCGACATAGCGCGCCAGGATCGGCTGCAGGTAGGCGTTGATGACGGTCGTGCTCAGCCGGTAGTACTCGCGGATCTGCGGCAGGATCTCGGACGACAGCGAGATGTCGCAGCCGGGCATTTCCTCGCGCGCGATCTCGCGCACGCGCGCCTCGTGGCGCGGATGCAGGAAGGAGAACAGGAGGCACACCGCGAGCGCCTCGATGCCCTGCGCCGCAAGGCCGCGCAACGTCTCGCGCAGCGCATCCTCGTCGAGCGACGTGAGAACGTCGCCGCGAAAATCGACGCGCTCCTTGACCTCGCCGGTCAGGCTTTGCGGCACCAGCGGCACCGGCTTGTCGTACATGACGTCGAAGATCGCGGTGCCGTACGGCCGCGCCTGCTCGGCCACCTCGTAGATGCCGCGGAAGCCCGCGGTGACGAGGAGGCCGGTCCTGGCGCCTTTGCCCTCGAGCAGCGTGTTGGTGCCGACCGTGGTGCCGTGACAGAAGTAGCCGATATCGCCGGCGTTCACGCCCTGACCAAGCAGCGCTTCGATGCCCTGCAGGATAGCGCGTGACGGATCGTCCGGGGTCGACGGGATTTTGCCGATGGCGACCGCGCCGGTTGCTTCGTTGAGATAGACGAAATCCGAGAACGTCCCACCCGTATCGACCGCAACCCGGTAGCGAGGCATCCGTCACTGTTATCCGTCATGAGAGCGACGGATAACGAAATGCCCCGCTTTCGCGGCGCATGACAAGGGGGGAATTATGCGCCGGCGACAGCCGTTAGTGCATCGCGACTGAGGCCGCCGGATTTTCCATCGAGGCGATGTTGCTCTTGACCGCCTTCTGCACCTTCTCGAAGGCGCGCACCTCGATCTGGCGCACGCGCTCGCGCGAGACGCCGAATTCGTCGGCGAGCTCTTCGAGCGTGATCGGCTCGTCGGCGAGACGGCGCGCCTCGAAAATGCGTCGCTCGCGCTCGTTGAGCACGCTGAGCGCTTCGCCCAGCGCCTTGTGGCGGTTATCCGACTGCTCGGATTCGGCCAGGCGGCTTTCCTGGCTGACGCTGTCGTCGACCAGCCAATCCATCCACTCGCCGGAATCGCCGTCCTCGCGGATCGGTGCGTTCAGCGAGGCGTCGCCGCCGAGCCGGCGGTTCATGTCGATCACGTCCTGCTCGGTGACGCCGAGCCGCTTGGCGATCAGCTTGACCTGCTCGGGCCGCATGTCGCCCTCGTCGAGCGCGGAAATGCGGCTCTTGGCCTTGCGCAGGTTGAAGAACAGCTTCTTCTGGTTGGCCGTGGTGCCCATCTTCACGAGCGACCACGAGCGCAGGATGTACTCCTGGATCGCGGCCTTGATCCACCACATGGCGTAGGTCGCGAGCCGGAATCCCTTGTCGGGCTCGAAGCGCTTGACCGCCTGCATCAGCCCGACATTGCCTTCCGAGATCACCTCGGAGATCGGCAGGCCGTAGCCGCGATAGCCCATGGCGATCTTGGCCACGAGCCGCAGATGGCTGGTGACGAGCCTGTGCGCGGCGTCGCGGTCGCCGTGCTCACGCCAGCTCTTGGCCAGCATGAATTCTTCCTGCGGTTCCAGCATTGGGAACCGCCTGATCTCTTCTAGGTACCGGGTGAGGCCGGTTTCGCCCGACAACACGGGCAGTGCAGCAGTCTGGGCCATGATAGCGCCCTCCATTATTTATGCCCCCGCGACGCGCGGCGGGCTAAATGGTGCCGCCGCTCCCCGAGCCAACGGCGCCAGTTCCGTTCATTTCGCACCCGCAACATACACGGTCGAATCGGACGAGTGGAAGTGAAGACGGCGTAACATCGGCGCGATGCCGCCGTGAACCCCCCTCAAACGATGCTAAACCGGTGAAATCGCTAAGCCTTTACTTGTCGCCTTTGCCTGACTCGGCCTGGCTGTTCACCAGGGCATCATGCAAACGGGCGAGATCGGGCGGCAGTTCCGACCGGAACCGAAGGATTTCGCCGCTCGACGGGTGCTTTGCTGTCAGCATATGGGAATGGAGGGCCTGTCTGCCAAGGGCGGCGAGCGCGGCCTGGGCATTTGGCGGCAAAAGCGCGCTTTTGGTGCGAAAACCCGCGCCATAGACCTGATCGCCCATGACCGGATGGCCGAGCGCGGCCAGGTGGACCCGGATCTGGTGGGTGCGGCCGGTTTCGAGGCGGCAGGCGACGAGGCTCGCGGTCGGCGCCACGGCCGGCCGGGCCGCGCCGGCGCGGCGGGGCGCTTGCTCCCCGCCACCATACCGCTCGAGGAGCTGCCAATGCGTCACCGCCTCGCGGCCGCCTTCGCGCACCGCCATGCGGTCGCGGCTGCGCGGGTGGCGGTCGAGCGGTGCCGCGATGGTGCCGTGCGGGCGCTCCGGCGCGCCCCAGACGAAGGCCAGATAGCCGCGCTCGAACGGCTCGCCGCTGCGGCCATGGTCGGCGAACTGGGCGGCCAGCGCGCGGTGGGCGCTGTCGTTCTTCGCCGCCACCATGAGCCCGGTGGTGTCCTTGTCGAGCCGGTGCACGATGCCCGGCCGCCGCTCGCCGCCGACCCCGGAGAGGCTGTCGCCGCAATGGGCGATCAGCGCATTGACCAGCGTGCCGGTCCAGTTGCCGGCGGCCGGATGCACCACGAGGTTCTTCGGCTTGTCGATGACGATGATGTCGGCGTCCTCGTAGACCACGGTGAGCGGGATGGCTTCGGCGGCGGGTTTTGCCGGCAGCGGCGGCGGCACGTCCAGCGTGATGGTGGAGCCCGCCTCGACCCGATGATTGGGATCGCGGATGGCGCGCCCGTCGACCGCCACCGCGCCGGCCTCGATCAGCGCCTTGAGCCGCGAGCGCGACAGTTCGGCGACGCGCGCGGCGAGCAGGCGGTCGAGCCGGCCGCCGGCTTCCTGGTCTGCGACGATGATGGCTATCGGCGTCATTGCGAACGACATGGTGGGCGATATTGTGCGCGGCATGGCCAAGCTATCCGATAACGCGGCCGGCGCCAGCGCGGCCGAAGCCGGCGCAGCCGACCCCATGGCCGCCGTGGTGGCGCGGGCGCGCCGGCTAATGCTCATATCGGTCGCCACCACCGCAATCGCGACCGCCGCGGTGATCGGCGTCATCGGCTATCGTCTCTTGAACGCCGCCAGCAGCGGCGACGGCGCCATCGCCGACGGCATCGTCATGCTGCCGAAGGGCGCCCGCGTGGTCTCCACCACCGTTTCCGACGGCCGCATCGTCGTCACGCTCGACATCGGCGGCTCGAGCGAGGTCCGCATCTTCGACCTCAAGACGCTGCGGCAGACCGGGCGGCTGCGCTTCGGCACGGAGCAGTGAGGGGCCGCCAAGCCGCGCCGCGCCAACGGCCGGCCCCGGAAGACGAACGGCGCCGCCGCTTGCGTGGCGGTGCCTTCGGGTCTATCTCCGACCGAGGCTCCCTTCGTCTAGCGGCCCAGGACGTCGCCCTCTCACGGCGAAAACAGGGGTTCGAGTCCCCTAGGGAGCGCCAGCTAATAAAATCAATGACTCAAATGGCATATTAGGCTCGGTTAGGCACAGGGATTAGACCGTTTTTGGGGCTGGAATCAGCCGAGCGAAAACCATTCCGGCCAAACTGATCCGCGACATCCGCCAGCCAGACCAATCTGCTTGCGCTCAATGCGACGATCGAAGCAGCGCGTGCCGGCGAGGCTGGCAAAGGCTTCGCCGTGGTTGCCGCCGAGGTCAAATCGTTTGCAGTGCAGACCGCAAAGGCCGCCGAAGAGGTCGCTGGCCAACTCGTCGCAGTGCAAGAATCCACGGCCGTGGCAGTCGCTGCCATTGGCCGCATTGCCGAGCGCATGCAGGAGATCAACGAGGACACGTCGTCGGTTACCGAATCTGTACGTCAGCAGGACGTTGCGACCGGAGAAATCGCGCACAATGTGTGGAGTGCGGCCGAGGGTACCAAGGCGATCGCATCCATGCTCAGCGATGTTTCGGGCGCGGCGAGCGGGGGGATTACCGAGGTAGAGATTGCAACTATCATCGGCACAGCTTGCGCGATGTGCGATCCATATTGGAGCGCACGACCTGCCCGCGATCCTGCTCCAGCCGGGAGTGCAATTCGCAAGCTCGAAAAGAGGACGCGTGCGCTCAACCAGATGCCCAACTGGGCTAAAGGAGTCGGTCAAGCTTGGACAGTTCAAGCTAACTTTTATATTGAAGTAGGAATGCATTTCCACCATTATTGTAAGTCTGTGGTCGGATGGTGCAGATGCAAAATTTAGAACTTTTTACGCGGACCCTCAAAGTTATTGTTGCCGCGGTCTTCGCCAGCGTGATTTTTGCCCTGGCAGGCGCGTCAGCTCCTGCGCAAACTCAGAATTCGCTGACCATCGCAACCGACTGGGCGCCGTACGGCGCTCATGGACCGCTTTTCCTGGCGGCGCAGAAAGGCTGGTTCAAAGACGCCGGCCTCGACGTAACAATCTTGGACGGGAAAGGGTCTTCGTCGAGTCTTCAACTCCTGGGTGCGGAGAAGGTCGATATCGCATTCGTGCAGCTTTCGACCATGGCGGCCGCAGTCGACAAGGGTATGCCAGTCATTTCGATCGCTGGTTTTATTCGTTCCGGCGATAACGGAATCATGTTGCCGCTGGATAGCCCGATCAAGTCGGCCACGGACTCGGCCAAGGATTTTGTCGGCAAGCGCATCGTTTACCCGTCGGGTGGATCCTCTTCGTCACTGATGGAGGCATTTTTCCGCCTCGTGAACGTTGCGCGCGACAGCGTGAACCTGATCGGCGTCGACCCGAGCGCGCTTGCAAGCACCTATGTTGCCGGCGGCGTCGATGGCGCCGTTACAACCGTCGCCTATCTCGAACCTATGATTTCCGACAAGAGGCCGTCCCGCGGTATCTTTTTTGCGGACGGCGGCTTGGTGGTGCCGAGTTTCGGCCTCGTCATCAGAAAAGCGGATGAAAACGCCAAGTCCGCCGCTCTCGCGAAATTTGTCGCCGCGAATGTGCGTGCCTGGCAATATGTTATCGACGGTCGCGTCGATGAAGCTATTGACGCCATCATTGCCCAGCGTCCCATGGAGAGGCTCGACCGCGGCGTGATGACGTCGCAACTCAAGCAATATTTGAAGCTGGTCGATACGCCGGCGACCAAGGGAACAGCGCCCGGCTGGCAAGATGAGGGCGACTGGACCAAGGCTACCGCGGCACTTGAGAGCGCAGGACTGATCAAGCCGGGATCCGCTCCGAAGAACTATTACACAAATCGGTTTGTTTCAAAGTGAATGAGAATGCCATTCGCCGGATACGATAGTCCCAGCAATGAGCGGCGCTGCCCTTAACACCCCTCGGTCAGCGGACGGGCAAAATGGAGGCTCTGTTCGCATTCAAGGGGGCGGCAAGATCTATCCAGTGCGAAACGGATCGGTTACGGCGCTCAAGGATGTAAACGTTTCCGTCGCTGGCGGTGAGTTCATCAGCATCCTCGGTCCCAGCGGCTGCGGCAAGAGCACCTTGCTTCGCTGCGTTGCGGGACTCGACCAGCTGACAACTGGATCCGTCACTCTGGGGGGCAAGCCGATTGATGGCCCGCCGCTTGACATGGGATTTGTATTCCAGCGCGACGTTCTGCTCGACTGGTTGAATGTCATCGACAACGTTTTGCTGCCTTGCCAGATAAAGAAACTCTCGATCGCGGCGTGGGAGCCCAAAGCGCGTGCGCTGCTCGGATTCATCGGGCTCAAAGGCTTTGAATTGCGGCGTCCGTGGGAATTGTCGGGAGGCATGCGGCAGCGTGTCGCCATTTGCCGCGCATTGTTACTAAACCCCTCTCTCCTGCTAATGGACGAGCCGTTCGGCGCTCTCGACGCAATGACGCGTGACGAATTGAATCTTGAATTGCAGGACATCTGGCTAGCCAACGCCGCGACGGTACTCTTCGTAACGCATAGCATTAGTGAGGCTATTTTCCTTGCTGACCGTGTACTTGTCATGTCGCGCTCGCCCGGCCGTATCGTGGAGATCATTGATGTCGTCCTGCCGAGGCCGCGGCCGCTGTCGGTGCGAGAAGCTCCGGAGTTCATCCAGTATGTCTCCCATATTCGTCGGTTATTCGAGGGCTTCGGTATCTTGAGAGGCACCCATGCACGAGAGTAGCGCGCTCGCAGCGGGAAAGCGCACCCTCAGCGTATTGTTGGTCGTCGCCGGCTTTTTGGCGACGTGGCAGATCATCGTGCTGATAACGAAGCCACCCGAATATCTTCTTCCCTCGCCGATGGCAATCGGCAAGGAACTGGCAATCGCCCCCGGGTGGTATTTCTATCATGCGTTGCGCACGATTGGAGCGACGCTTCTCGGCTTTCTGGCCGCGCTCTTGATCGGCTGCGTTGCCGCAGTTGGGATCGTGTATTCCCGTGTGCTTGAGAACACGTTGTACACGCTGCTGGTCGCGCTCAACAGCATTCCGAAAATTGCGTTGGCGCCTCTGTTCATCATTTGGCTAGGCACCGGACTAACGTCGAAAGTCGCCGTGTCCTTTACGATTGCCGTGTTCGCCATTGTCGTCGATACGGTGCTTGGATTGAGGTCCGTCGATCCGGACGCGGTTGACCTGTTCCGCTCGTTGCGCGGCACGGCGCTCCAGACGCTGGTCAGGCTGCGGTTTCCGAATGCTCTTCCCTACCTGTTCGCCGGCATGAAGGTGGCGATTTCACTTGCTCTTGTCGGCGCGATTGCGGGCGAATTCGTCGCCTCGCAAGCGGGGCTTGGCTACGTCATCCTGGCGGCAGAGGGCAGTTTCGAGACGACGCGCGTTTTTGCTGCGATATTTTTGCTCGGCGTTTTGGGCACGATATTGTTCTTCGCTGTCGAGTTGCTTGAACGAATTGTATGTCCTTGGCACGTCTCTCAAAGAAAATAGCATCTGGGCGATACGGCCGCCGATTGAAATTTTTACGGGGTAATGTTGTGTCGGATTCTAAGCAGATCGGTAGGCGGCATCGCCGCGTCGAAGACATGGCGTTGCTTCGCGGCAACGGGCGGTATGTGGACGACCTGCATTTACCCCGGATGCTCGAGGCTGCATTCGTGCGCAGTCCGCACGCGCATGCCCTCGTTCGCAGCATCGACGTGGCTGCCGCGCGCCGATTGCCGGGCGTCCATGCAGTCCTGACGCTTGCAGATATCGTGTCCCATCTTTCAAGCGAGAGGCTGCCGCTACAATTTCGCGCCAAGGATCTTCCGCCTGATATTACGCCATTCGTTCTCGCCCGGGACGAGGTCGCCTTTGTCGGGGAAGCTGTGGCGATCGTGATTGCAGATTCGCGTTACATCGCGGAAGACGCCGCCGCTCTTGTGGAGATCGACTACGAGCCTCTTCCTGCAATTTCGGATTGCAAGCAGGGTTTTGCACCCGGATCGCCGATGGCTCGCCGCGGCAAGGACAGCAACGTCATCTCCGAGATCCATCAAGCCTATGGCGACATCAACGCGGCTTTCGCCAGCGCGCCGCGGCGTACCAGCATCAGGTTGAAGCAGCATCGAGGCGGCGCTCATCCGATCGAAGGGCGCGGCGTGCTTGCCGCCTACGACGAAAACGTGGATCTGCTGACCGTTTGGTCATCGACACAGCTCGCGCACGAGTTGCGGGCTGCCTTGATGGAGATGCTGCAGCGTGACGAGAATCAGCTTCGTGTCATCGCACCAGAAGTTGGCGGCGGCTTCGGCTCGAAATACATAATCTACTCGGAGGAGATCGTTGTCCCGGTTGCCTGTTTGCTTTTGCGCCGCCCTATCAAATGGATTGAGGATCGCCGCGAGCATTTCCTCTCAACCATTCAGGAACGCGATCAATACTGGGATCTCGAAGCGGTCTTCAACGAGGAGGGCCATCTTCTCGGAATTCGCGGTCACGTGATACATGACCAGGGCGCATATACGCCTCAGGGCAACAACATGCCCTATAACTCTTCGACTGCGGTGCCCGGTCCTTATGTTTTGCCCGCTTACAATATGCGCGTGTCGGTGGTTGAGACCAATAAGGTTGCGACGGCGCCGGTCCGCGGCGCCGGTTATCCCGAGGCGACATTCGCGATGGAGCGCGTTCTCGACCGCATTGCGCGTGATTTGGGGCTCGACCGTGCGGAAGTGCGGCGGCGTAATTTGGTGCCGGCGGACCGGATGCCCTACCTAACGCCGCTGAAGGCACGATCGGGCTCTCCGGTGTTGCTCGACAGCGGCGATTTTCGCCAGTGTCAACAGACGGCGCTCGATGCGATCGACTACGCCGGCTTTTCCGAGCGCCAGCGCCGAGCGCGCGCCGAGGGACGCTATATCGGTATCGGCGTCGGCAATGGCGTGAAAGGGACTGGTCGCGGCCCTTTTGAATCCGGTTTGGTGCGTATCGGCCGCTCCGGGAGAATCTCAGTCTACACAGGCGCAATGCCGATGGGGCAGGGCGTTAAGACCATCTTCGCCCAGATATGCGCCGAGCAATTCGACGTCTCGCCCGAGAAAATCACAGTCGTGGCAGGCGATACAGCGGCCGTTCCGCTCGGCCATGGCGGCTTTGGCAGCCGTCAGACTGTGACGGCGGGCTCATCGGTCCACCTGGCGGCAGTGGCCGTGCGCGAGAAAGCGATTCGCGTCGCCGCCCACTTGCTGGAGGCCGGCGAGAAAGATCTCGTCGTACGCGATGGCCGGATTGAAATCGTCGGTGCGCCAGGCAGCGGCCTGCAGTTACGGGAGGTGGCGGAGGCCGTCTCTGGCGTGCCGGGATATGCGATGCCCGGCAATTTCGAACCAGGTCTCGAAAGCATTCAAAATTTCATGCCGACTGCGCTTACTTACGGCATGGGTTGTCACGCTGTCGAAGTAGAGGTCGATATCAAGACCTGCGGCATACGTATTTTGCGTTACGTGGTGGTCAGCGACAGCGGCCGGATGATCAATCCGATGATCGTCGAGGGCCAAATCGCCGGCGGCGTCGCGCACGGCATAGGTAACGCGCTGTTCGAGTGGATGGGCTATGACGACGGGGCGCAGCCGTTGACAACGACCTTCGCCGACTATCTGCTCCCTAGCGCGCCCGAGATTCCGCATATCGAAATCAAGCCGCTCGATTTTCCGTCGCCGCTAAATCCATTGGGCGCCAAAGGTGTTGGCGAAGTGGGGGTGGTGCCTGCCGGCGCAGCGATCATCTCGGCGGTCGAGAATGCGCTCGAGCCATTCGGCATCCAGATCGATGAAATCCCCCTGCGGCCGACACGTCTGTTCGCTTTGATCGAAAGCGCTAGACCGAAGGTGAACTGATTGAGATCGGATCAGACTGCGGCCGCTGAAAGAATTTCCGGAAAAGTGGACACGCCTTTTCTGAGAAAATACGACCAGACAAAGAGACTAGAGCATGGTCAGTTTCCGCCGAAACTGCTGACGCTCTGGTTGCCGCGATCCAAAGATAGTTGATGAAGCAGTGGAACTGCAGCCTCGATTACGTTGGCAATCGTTCCGAGCGCGACGGGTGGACTGCTAATCACAAAAGAAGAGATCTCGCATCTGTGACAAGCCCCATCAGAATGGGACCGCCATGGCGCGGAACGACTCATCGCAATTGATCAATTCGACACGCTTGAGCACAATCCGTAATCGCTCCTCGCCAAGTCGCAGCCGATGCAGGTACTGCCCGCCGAATATGCGCTGTTCGTAACCTTGCCTATATTCGAGCATGATAAAGCTCGACGAAATAACGCGCTCGCCGGGCGGGAGGTCAGCTTTCTCAACGCGGAACCCGGAAACCACATGGCGGGTCCGCGATGGTGGTGATTGAACATAGATCCGGGGATGGCGTAGCCGCGTAATCCGCGCTTTCATCGCGTTCTTGTCGTCGTAAAAGAGTGAAACGGTGCGTTCGGGATTGATTTGGCCCGGCGTCGTCGGCACCCAATAGATACCGTCATCCGCGAACAATTCCATCCACTCCTCGAAGCGGCGGTCGTCTAGGAGCCGCACCTCGTCGTGGATGAAGGCTTCGATATCGCGAAGATCAGGAAATGAGCGCTCGACGAGCGATGCTTGTGTCTGTTCCTTGATATCGACGGTCATTGTTGCCGGCCCTCATTCCGCGGTCATGAAAGTGCGCCATACTTGGTGCTGGCTGCGCATGGCATTTTCGCTGGTATTCGGCCCGTACTTCGCGCCGGATGGATCATCGACGTCCATGCCGTGGCCGCGCATGTAGAGCATCCAGTCTTCATTCTGCGCCAGAAGTCCCGTCTGGCAGCGCTCGAAGATTTCAAGATCGTCGGTCTGGGCGATAGCGGCTGCCGAATGGCTTAAATTCATGACCCGGATGACGTCTTCATAAAGCTCGATCGGCGCGCCTTTGAGATGCATGGGGAAGGCGAGCACCTGGGTGCGGTCGACGGCGAGCGGCCGGAACACGCGGATGAACTGCCCCATGTGGTGGATGTCCATGCTCGGATAGAAGAACCCGTTATGCCGCCTGAGCTTGAGAATCTCCTTCGTGCGGGCGGCGCCGTGTTGCTTCTCCAGGGCCGCACGGTAGCGCTCGTAGATTGGGCCGCTCGGTTCCGTCTCGAAATGCATGGCGCCGATGGAATTGTGGGCATTCTCGTAAAACCAGACGCCGTAGTCGTGAGAAACGACATCGCCCTTCTCGCTGAAAATGCGTGTCTGTTGCCGGTCGTCGCCGGCGCGGCGCTTGTATTGGTACCCGTCCTTCGAAGCGGAGGATTCGTGCGTGAAGGACGTATGGTATTGGTCGCATAGATTTTCGGTTTGGAGTTTCCAATTGCCGCGAAATTCGTATCTTTGCACGCCGCCAATGAATTCGACTTCACCTTCGGGAGCGCGCGCGATCAAATCGTCGATCGCTCGCCGTGCGCCTCCGAAATAATCGTGGAGTCCGGGGCCCTCTTCGCTCAGATTTGCGAAAACAAATCCGTGATAGCCCTCGCAACGCGCAACCGGGGTCATATCGAATTTCGGATCGGAGAAATCGATACTGGCAGGATAAGCATCGCGCATTGGAACGACGCGCAGCTTGCCGTCGGTTTCATAGGTCCAGGCGTGATAGGGGCATCGGAAGCGGCGGACGTTGCCGGTAGGCTCGTTGACCACCTTGGCGCCGCGATGACTGCATCGGTTGTAGATGACCCGCACCGTCCGGTCGGTGTGCCGTACCATGAGAACCGGCTGGGTGCCGATGGTTGTGCAATAGAAATCGCCGGGATTGGGTACTTGGCTTTCGTGGCCGACGAAAATCCAGGTGCGATGGAAAATGCGCTCCATCTCGAGCTGGAAGATCTCCGGATCGGTATAGATGCGGCGATGAACCCATCCGTCGCGAACGAGGTCTGAGATTTCTTTATGTGTTGGAAACACTATTCCACTCTCCCTTTGGCATCATGGCGCGATAAAATGCCGTACGTAGTTGTTGCATTTCGTTTTTCTGATCAAGGCGACCAAATTAGAATGTTGCCACTCTGTCGGTCTGGCGGCCAATGTCTGCCCTCAGATCACTTCGCTGCCGATCCCGCCGATATAGCGCGATCGGCGCGAATTTTTGATTTCCGTACGCTTGGGCTAGCTGGCCGGAAAGCGTGGAATGCTGGTCGGTCTCGATGGCAAGTAGCGGTTGGCCTTCGGGAGCGGGTTGAATGATCATGCTGTGCAGCCGGGTGTCGTCGCCTGTTCACGTTGTGAGGGTCGCGGATCGGATTTGGTCGGTGCGATCCGCCCCATCAATAGCCAATACTTATGTCCGGCGGCCGAAGATTGACGAAGAAACGCCTTATGTCTAATAGATAATGTCGTCTATCGACACAACCGCGGGTTATTGGAGCTCTGGCAAATCAATCATCTCATCGCCGCCGGTGAGAAGGCGCGAAGAGGTGACGCGGTGGGCTTTGGCGATTTCTGGACGCTGACAGCCGGCGCACCGCAGCCCTGTCTGCGATTTGTGTCTCTCGGCCACGTATGCGAACCAATCGACCAAAAGATCTCCGTTGAATTACAAGACCGTAATTCAATTCTATAATGTCCATGCGCCATTGTAGGTTCGCTGGACTATCAGCTGCCAGACGGCTCATGATATCGAGGCAAACGCGATATCAATGGATCGCATCAGCCGTCTTGCCTGCGGCCCTTTTTTCAATATTCACGTTGACGATCGACCGTGTTCAAAAGATCCTTGCCGCCAGTGAGACGCCTAACGTTTTCGAAGACTAGGTCGAAAGTCTTCGGCAAATACTCATCCTCGTCATCCGATGTGACATGCTGCATCAGTATCACATTGTCGGTCCTCCAGAGTGGTGAGTTCGAGGCGAGCGGCTCGGACTCGAACACATCAAGGACGGCGCCAGAGAGTCTTCCCGCATTCAACGCGTCGACAAGGGCTTCATGATCAACTGAGCCCGCTCGACCGATATTGATAAAGCCGGCCCCTTGCTTCATCAATTGAATGCGCCGGCGATCCAGCAGCGCCGTCGTCTCTTTGGTCAAAGGCGTTGCCAGCACGACAAAGTCGGCCTGTGCCAACGCCGCATCGAGTTCGGCTGGGCGAAACATTTGATCTACATGAGGATGTGAAGTGCCACTACGCCGAATACCCAAAACACGCAGTCCTAATTCGCGCGCCGCTTGCGCTACCGCACCGCCCATATCGCCTACGCCGACGATCAACACGGTACGCCCGCGGATTGCCGGCGTAAATATTTGCTGCCAGAGAGACTTTCGCTGATTGCTTAAAATCGCCGGCGCGCGCGCGTTTAACATCAGCAACATCATGAGTCCAGATTCACGGATTTTTTCGGCGTGAACCCCGCTGTTGTTTGTCAGGACGGCGCGCGGTGGAAGCCAATCGAGGGGCAATAGCGGTTCGATGCCGGCGCCCGTTACATGAATCCAGCGCAGGTGCGGCGCGGCGCGGGCTAGATCGTTGAGCGGAAATTTGGGGTTGATTAGAACATCATTGTGCGTCACGAGGCCGACAACCTGCGAAAGCCACGACAGATCGCGCAGGTCTTCTCCAAAGCTCGTCGGTGTGATCATTTTGTTCCGGGCTTTGGCTTCGGAAATCAAAGCCCGAGTCATTCGAAATACGCGCGGTCTATCCGCGAGCGTCTCGAAGTGAATGAACGGGAAGTCAGCCGACATCCCACTCAGCCCACCTTGGCGTGGGAAATGAGTTCTTCCCAACCAAGTCTCAGATGGCTGCGTAGGACGCGCTCGACCTTGTCCGGAGAGCCTGATCGGAGTGCCGCAACGATCTTCTTGTGATCTTCGAGCGCGCGTTTCGCCATCTTACTGTTTTGGCGACTGATCCATCGGCGGTTGAGGAAGTATTCGCGGAAGCCGCTGATCATGTCGAGAAGGCGAGGTGAGCCTGAGGCCTCGGCAATGGTTAGGTGAAATTGTTGGTTGATCTGAACGCGTTCTTTGAAGGATGCGGTGCGCGATTCCTTGACGAGGCTATCCAGCCGTTCCAGTTGTTCAGGCGTAATTCGTGCAGTGGCGAGCCTGGCGGCGCATAATTCCAAAGCTTCGCGGATGTAATAGATTTCAGCAATTTCGGCCATCGCATCGACCACTTCGACGCCGCCCGTGCTTATTTCACGCACTAGCCAGTCCCCGATCAGCCGTGAGATCGCTTCACGTACGGGCGTGCGGCTTACTTTCAACGCAGCCGCGATTTCAATTTCGCGTAGGCGCGTACCCGCTGAAATTTGTTCCGAAAGGATGGCTTGGCGCAGATGACGATACACCTGATCAACTACACGAGCGGCCCTCGCCACCGGAAATTGCGCCAAATTTCCTATGGTTGGTGCATCGCCTTTCACTTCAGCGACTTTGGTGCCTGATCTGTCCATGAGAATCCGTGGTTGGTTCTTCGACTGCGATTGCGATCACTGCGATCGCGATGAGAGGGCGACTTTGCGACTCGGATGCTGTGGCCCTGTGCAATTGCAGCACAAAAATTTGGCGGTGATCGATCCCGGAAACCTTTGGCGCGTGTTGACAATCCGTACCCTGCATGCAGGATACAAGGCGTGCGGGCGTTTCGCAATCCGTATCGCCGACAGTTCGAGTACGATCGTATGTCATATCCCGACATTTCAACGTTCGTCGGCGAATGGAGCAAAGGGCGAGCGCCGGACTGCGATCACCGTGCTGAACCCGGCTTGTGGGGAAGTCATCGGCGAGGCGCCGAAGGCATCGATACGTGATCTGGGCCCGGCGATCATGGCCGCCAAAGCTAGATTTGTTGAATGGCGGGAGTTTGCGGCGCTTTCGCTTAACTGAATGGCGGAAAGCAGGAAAGGCGGACTCCCATGACCCTCAAGATTTCACGCCGTAAATTGCTAGGCGGCGCTGGCACCGTCATTGCCGCGCCGTACGTTCTAAAATCGGGTTCGGGGTTAGCTGCCGAGACCAGCCTCAAGTTTGCTCTCCCCTGGATCCCGCATGGCGGGTACGCGTTTTTATTCGTGGCGAAGAAGCTCGGTTATTGGAATAGCCGCGGGCTCAACGTGCAAGTGGACCGAGGCTACGGTTCCGGTGAGACCTGCAAGCGCGTTGCTCTCGGGCAATACGATTACGGGCTCGCTGATTTTGCGACGATGGTGAAGCTAGCGGACGACGGCCTTCCGCTGTTGTGCGTCGGCATGGTAGCGCACGTCTCTCAGCTCGGCATATTGAGCCTGAAAGAGAGCAACATCACGAAACCGAAAGACCTCGAAGGCAAGACGCTCGGCACCACCGCCGGCAGCGCCGATTACGCGCTATGGCCAGGGTTTGTTGCCGCCACCGGACTTGATGCCGACAAGGTAAAAATCAACATCGTCGGACCTGAACTGCGGATACGGCTGCTTAGCGACCATCAGATTGACGCCATCGGCTCGGTATATGGTTCGGATGCGCCAATCTTTTTGTCGCGTGGGATTCCGTACAATCTAATGCTTCACGCGAAATACGGCCTCGATATGTACAGCAACGCGATCATTACCCATCGCGACCGCGTGAAGAACAATCCCGAGCAGTGTCAAGCGTTGGTTGACGGAGCGATGGAAGGTCTCAAGTACAGCTTCCTGGAGCCGGAAAAGACCACTGACATTCACCTCGACATGGTGAAGGAATATGACAGCGCCAGCACGGATCGGAATTTTGTCAAATACGGCGTACTGATCAACACCGCCACGAGCCTTGCGCCGTATCTGGATCAGTACGGGCTGGGATACATGGAAAACGGGCGAGTCGCCGGCACCCAAGATAAGATCGCAAAATATATGGGTGTGAAGGCGCCACAGGATCCTGCCGCGCTCTACACAAATAGTTTCGCCGGCAAAGTAACGCTCACGCCAACCGAATGGCAGACCGTCCGGGCCAGCGTCAAGGAGTACGCGCTCTGACATGTTGATCGAGCGCGCCCCGGTTGTGCTTGAACTTCGGCCAGAAGTTAAACTGGCCGGAGTGTCCAAGTCCTATGGCGTGGGGCGCAATGCGGTTCAGGCGGTTGAATCGGTGGACCTGGACATCGACCATAATGAATTCGTATCGGTGCTGGGGCCCTCCGGCTGTGGCAAGAGTACGATGTTGCTGATGATTGCCGGTCTGGTAAAGCCCGGCAGTGGCACAATTTCCATCCAGGGACGCAAGATAGAGGGACCGCAGCGCACCACCGGCATCGTTTTCCAGAATCCGGTTCTGCTGCCGTGGCGTACCGTGCTCGACAATGTTCTGTTGCCGATTGAATTGATGGGCGACAATGTCAATTCGTATCGGGAGCACGCCCACGAGCTTCTGGAGATCGCCGGCATCGCCGATTTTACCGACCGCTTGCCACACGAGCTGTCCGGAGGCATGCGGCAGCGTGCCAGTATTTGCCGCGCACTGATCCAGCACCCGACATTGTTGCTGATGGACGAGCCGTTCAGTGCGCTTGACGCGATGACGCGCGACGACATGAATCTAGAATTGCTGCGAATATGGGAGCGCGATCGAAAGACTGTGGTCTTTATCACTCACAGCATTTCGGAGGCGATCTTTTTGTCCGACCGCGTCGTCGTGATGAGTAAGCGGCCCGCCCGGATCATCGAGGACATCGTAATCCCGCTGCCGCGGCCCCGATCCATCGAAATGCAGGAAACCATGCAGTTTTTACAGCTGCGGACGCGCGTCCGTAAGTTGATCGAGCACTGAGCGCGCTATGGCGCATCACCGCAGCAGATTTGTCTATCTTACCTTGATGTGCCGCTCGCTCGCGTTGCGGCCGGGCGAAGCACGGCTGGTGAACGCCGCATGGGCGCTCGGATTGTTCGCTCTGATCCTGGCGGGATGGCAATTGGCGGTTCGGGCACTGCAGATCCCGGACATTATCCTCCCCAGCCCGACCGATATCGCAGAGTACCTGGTCCGACGCGATCAATTATTCCTAAAACATCTGTGGCCAACCCTGATCCAGACGATTTGGGGCTTCGCGCTTGCAGTTGTCGGGGGTGTCCTGCTGGCGATCGTGGTGTCGCTGACGGAATTTGGCAAGCGGGCGATCATGCCGCTTCTGGTGGTGGCACAAATCGTACCGAAGATCGCCGTCGCGCCGCTTTTCATGCTTTGGTTCGGCATCGGCGATCTTTCGCGGGTGCTCATTGCGTTTACGGTCGCGTTTTTTCCGATGGTGATCAACACTGCCTCGGGCCTCAGCAGCGTCAATCAGGAAGTCGTTCTGCTTGGACGCGCATTCGCGCGCAGCCGGTGGGAGTTTTTCCTAAAGATCCAGTTTCCGCATGCGCTGCCGTACATTTTCGACGGAATGAAGGTCTCCATTACTCTGGCGATCATCGGAGTCATCGTCGCGGAGTTCGTGTCGTCGCAACGCGGGCTCGGGTACCTGATCATGTTTGGCAATGGACGACTCGATACGACAATGATGATGACGGCGATCGTCGTGCTCAGCGCGATGGGCCTCGCGCTGTACGCAATCATCTCCGTGATGGCACGCGTCTTCGTGTACTGGCGAACTCCCAACGAGACATAAGTCATGCAAGCGCAAGACGACAGTTTTCAAGGGCGACTGCGCGCCGCCGTCGGCGGCGGTCGAACGATTTGGCCGGACGGAAAACGCTCGACACTCCTGCTCACTTACGACATGGACGCCGACTCGTCCTGGATTTCGCGCGGACTAGACGAGCCGGTCGCGCGTTCGGCCGGTCAATTCGAAGTGAATGTCGGAACGCCTTGTATTATTGAGTTGATGAAGTGGTTTGGCTTGAAGTCGACATTCTTCACGCCCGGTTGGATCGCCGAACAATACCCGGCGATGGTGGAGGCCGTCGTAAAAGACGGCCATGAGATCGGCTTGCATGGCTATCTTCATGAGCCGCCGCCGAACTTAAGCGAGGCGGAGGAAATCGAAGTTGTTCGCCGCGGGAGTGCCGCGCTTGAGGCGCTAACCGGAGTACGGCCGATCGGGTATCGCTCGCCGATCTGGCAATTCAGCGCCAACACCGTTCGTATCCTGCGCGACGCCGGATTTAAATACACCAGCGACTTCATGCATACGTTGCTGCCGACCTGGAACCAAGTCGACGGCGCTCCCATCGACATGATCAACCTGCCGGGAAGTTGGGTGCTCGATGACGCGGTCTATTTTCAGTTCCACATCAGCATCAGAACCGCAATGCGCCGCGCCGCCGATGTCCTTGAAATCTACAAAGAGGAATTCAGAGCTGTGCATGCCTGCGGCGGACTTTTCGTGCTGGTCATGCATCCGCAGTTGAGCGGGCGCCCATCGCGCGTGCTGATGCTCAAGGAATTCATGGACTACGTCAAAGGCTTCGAAGGCGTCTGGCTGCCGCGCCCAGTCGACGTGGTCGAATATTGGCGCTCTGAGCACAAGACGTCCGGCATTTCACTGAGCTCGGCCAAGGTTTGAAGTAGCAGGATCAATGTGACGACGATTTCTCCAGGTGAGGTGGAAAAATGAACCCGCAAGCGGATCTCTTTAATCCCAAGCATTATGCCGGCGTTCGCAAACCCCTTCTGGAAGCGGAAACCGTTCCGGCGTGGTGCTACACGTCGCCCGAATTTTACCAGCGGGAGGTAGAGCGCATCTGGCGGAAAAGTTGGAATTTTGTCGGCTCGGCCGATCAAATTTCAAACCGCGGCGATTATTTCACACTTAACTTTACCGGTGTGCCGCTGATTATCCTGCGCGACCAGGATGGCAACGTGCGCGCCTTTGCCAACACGTGCCGGCATCGCGGGTCCGAACTGCTCGAGGGTAAGGGCAATTGCAAGTTGATCGTGTGCCCGTATCACAGCTGGAGCTACGACCTCAACGGCATGCTCCGTGGCACGCCGGAGATGGACCAGACGATTGATTTCGACAAAACAGACTACGGGCTGCACCCGATCAAGATCGACACCTGGGGCGGTTTTCTATTCGTCAATTTTGACGAAAATTGCGCACCGCTGAAGAAGCACCTCGGCAATCTACCCGAAAAGTTGGCGCCATATAAACTGGAGAATATGGCGCTGGTCCGCCGCAAGACATATGAAATGGACTGCAACTGGAAACTATTCGTGGAGAACGCGAAAGAATCCTATCACATAGGAACGGTGCATCGCGCGACGATCAACAAATATGCTTCGGCGAAGGCGGCCGGATATTGGGTCGAAGAACCGACCGGGGACTATGTCGTCACGTTTGCAAAGCACGAAGGCAGCATGGCGCTGCTCAAGGACGCCAAGGGCTTTCCCACGATCGAATCGCTGCTGGGCCGGCGCGAAGCGGAGGGTACCTATGCTCCGCTCATCTACCCGAGCACTTATCTGGCCTGCACGATCGACTGCGCCTGGTATCTGGAAATGCACCCGATCAGCGCGTCTCGGACACGGATGGTTCATGGTGCGCTGTTTCCCAGAGATCGGGTCGAACGCCCGGACTTCGAGGAAATCGTGAAGAACTACTATCAACGTTGGGACGTAACGATCGACGAGGACATCCTGGCCTCGGAACGCCAACAGAAGGGTCTCGAGACGCCGTATGCTCCACCGGGGCGGTTTTCTTACCGCGAGCCTCTGGTGCATCAGATCGACAACTGGATCCTCGATCAGGTGCTCGACAAGTGACCATAAGGACCAAAGTAACGGCGAAGCGCACCGATGACTTGCGACGGCAAGAGCGCGCATAAAGCGCTGGGCCCGTATCTTCCCGAGAAAGCTCGGGCAGAGCGCGCCTATGCGGACCTGCATGAGCACGTCGCCGCGCTTGCGGACGCCGGCCTGCTTCATGTCGTGGACGAGGCGATCAATAAAGACACGGAGATTCATCCGCTCGTGCGTTGGCAGTATCGCGGCGGCATTGCCGCCGACCAGCGGAAGGCATTCTTTTTTGCGCGACCAAGCGACGCGTTCGGCCGTTCTTACAAAGGAGCCGTGCTGGTTGGCGGCCTTGCCGGCAACAATGCCATCTATCGCATCGGATTTGGTAAGGCGCTCGACGATGTGGGCGCTGCGTGGCGCGCAGCGATAGCCGCGCCAATCGCGCCAGGGCTGGTTACGGATGCGCGCTGCCAGGAGATTGTCATTATCGGGGACGATCTCGATCGCGAGGGTGCCGGTTTGGACGGGCTGCCGGTGCCGATATCGACGCCGGGCTGGGACAATGGACCCTACCTCTCCGCCGGTCATTACATCACCAAAGACCCCGACACCGGGGTGCAGAACCTCGGCACCTATCGCGGGCAGATCAAGGCGGCGCGGCGGCTAGGCATGAATGCTTCCGTCGATTTCCGGCAAGGGATCTATCAGCACTGGCTCAAATACAAGGCGAAAGGGCAGCCCATGCCGGCATGCGTGGTTGTGGGCTGCCCACCGGTCATCTCCTATGCGGCAGGCTACAAGATTCCTGACAATATGGATGAAGTAGCCGTCGCCGGCGCGCTCGCGGGCGGGCCCATAAACGTGACGCGCGCGAAGACCGTGGACATTCTGGTGCCGGCCGAGGCCGAGTATGTCATCGAGGGTTTTATCAGCACGGCCGAACTGGAAGCGGAAGGACCCTTTGGCGAATCCCACGGGCACGTCAACCTGCAGGAATACAACGCTTTCATGGATGTGACCGCGATCACTCACCGCAAGCACCCGATCCTGACCTCGATCATCAGCCAGGTCGCACCAAGTGAATCGAGCACGATCAGGCAATCCGCGATGCAGCCGGAATTACTTCAGTATCTGAAAACCGGGATCGGCGTGCAAGGTATCCGGCGCGTACACATGCACGAGCCACTGACCTCGGTCCTGGCGGTGTTCGTCCTTCAATTCGCGCGTGCCACCCAACAAACCGAAGTATGGCGTGCCCTTAACGCCGCAGCGGCCCGCTATCGTTTCGCCGGACGCTGGATCATCGCCGTCGACGACGACATCGATCCTGAAAACTGCAATTCCGTGTTTTGGGCGATGTCCTATCGCTGCCAGCCGCAATACGATCTGAAACTTGTCGATCACAAGGAGGCGGCGCATGGGCCGCGCAATCCACGGGATAATGGCGAATTATCCGCGGTGCTGATCAACGCGACGCTCAAGAATCCGTTTCCTCCTGTAGCGCTGCCGAAACAAGAGTTCATGGAGCGTGCCCGCGTTTTGTGGGAGCGGTTTGGGTTACCCAAATTGACGCCGGAATCGCCGTGGTACGGCTACGATCTTGGCGCCTGGACCGAAGAGCTCGAGCGTCAGGCGCAAATGGCTGCGCGCGGCGAGCATTTTACTCTGGGAAGCGAGCTTGCCCGCATACGCAGAAGCGACGTCGAGATGAATACGCCGATTGATACGAGCAAGCGCGACAAAGGGATGAACTGAACTTGTCGCTTTGTCACCAAGGGGTACATCGGGTGCCCTGAGTTCCAAGAAGCAAGAGCGGAGTGCGGCAATGTTGCAGGCCAATACCGTCGTGTCGCTACGCGCTGACGACGTACGCGTGCCGGCGATGGATGCCAGCGACATCGCGCTAAGCGAGATAACCAAGGTCTTCCAGACGCGCCGGGGCGACGTCCATGCTCTTGACGCGGTCAGCTTATCGATTCGCAATAAAGAGTTTGTCTGTCTACTCGGGCCGAGCGGATGCGGCAAGTCCACCATCCTCGGGTTGATTGCGGGGCTCGCGAAACCGAGCGCCGGCACGGTGACGATTGACGGCAAATCCGTCGACGCGGCGCGCCGTGCTCATCAGATCGGTCTGGTGTTTCAGGACGCGGTGCTGCTGCCGTGGCGAACCGTCAGTGAAAATGTTTCGCTACCGCTTGAAGTGTTGAAAATTCCGCGCCGGGAACGCGAGGCCAGGATAAAGGCGGTCTTAAGGCTGGTCGGCCTCGAAGGTTTCGAACGACGATTTCCGCATGAACTTTCGGGCGGGATGAAGCAAAGACTGGGTATCGCGCGCGCTTTGTCATTCGACCCCCAGGTGCTGCTGATGGACGAGCCCTTTGGTGCGCTGGATGCGATCACACGCGACAACATGTCCATCGAACTGCTGCGCATTTGGGAACAGCGGCAAAAGACGGTGGTCTTTGTCACACACAGCATCGGCGAAGCGGCGTTCCTGTCGGATCGCGTCGTGGTACTGACGCCGCGCCCTGGCCGGATTGCGGCGGTGATCGATAATGCGCTGCCGCGTCCGCGGCCTTTGAACATGCGGGACAGCGCGGAATTTATCGCGCTCTCTCGCCAACTGCGCACCTTGCTGGGGACCGAATGACCGACATTCTCGAAGGTCTGCGGCGCAGCTCGGCTTCGATCGGTACGGTCGTCGGCTTCATCTTGGTATGGCAGACGCTCGTGATGCTGTTTCATGTGCCGACCTGGCTGGTGCCTGCGCCAACCGCGATTTGGGCGGAATTCGTCAAGCAGGCGCATCTGCTCGGCAGACATGTCATGACGACGGGGACCGGCGCAGTGGGCGGCCTCGTCATCGGCGCGATGACCGGGCTGGTACTTGCAATTCTGATGGTCCAGTCCCGCATCCTGGCGCGCATCCTGATGCCGCTGCTCGTGATCGATCAAAGCGTGCCGAAATTGGCATTGGCGCCGATCTTCGTCATATGGTTCGGAACCGGCATGATGACGCGCGTGGTGATCGCCATGGTGATCTCGTTTTTTCCTGTGGTGATCAACGCGATCCGCGGCATGACGACGGTCGACCGGCGGGTCAATGACCTCATGGCGACGATATCGGCCTCACGCTTGGATATTCTAACGAAGGTTCAGCTGCCGAACGCGGTGCCCTACATTTTTTCCGGTTTGAAGGTCGCCGTGCCGTTGTCGATCATCGGCGCCGTCGTTGCCGAGTTCATGCAATCGGATTCCGGATTGGGATATGTCGTCCTCGTGGCAGTCGGCAATGTGAACACGCCGATGGTCTTTGTCGCAGTCCTGCTGATGGCGCTTTTGAGCCTGAGCTTGTTCGCGGCGCTTTCGCTTGCCGAATGGCTGGTGATGCGGGGGCGGTTCAATTATTTGGCTATCGAAAATGACGGGTAAAACGGGCGAGAAAAGGGGACGAGATATGTCGCGGACATTAGCAACTGTCTTACGGGCGATATTGGCAGGTGGCGCAATGGTGGCGTCGGCGCAATCGTTGCTGGCCGCCGACGTGGTTTCTGTTCGCCTTTCTTACACGCCGTTTGCGGCCCACATCCCGGTCTATGTCGCCAAAGCGAAGGCCTACTACGAAGCCGCCGGGCTTGACGTCAATATTCTGCCGGGACGCGGCTCGACGTTCGCGGCCATGACAGTCGGCGCCGGTCAGGAAGAATTCGGTGTCTCGGACGCCGCCTCGGTTTTGGCGGCGCGCTCCAAAGGCGTGCCGATCATAGCGATCGGAAATCTGCAACAGGATAATGGCGTCGCGCTGATTGCGACGGAGAAGTCCGGAATCACCAAAGTCGAGGACCTTAGGGGCCGCAACGTCGGGATATTTCCGGGCAGCACGACGACAATTTTTCTCGAGGCGCTTCTGAAAAAACACGGATTGACGATCAACGACACCACAGCCGTGACTTGGCGTCCCGGAACCGACCTGCCCTTGATTCTCGACGGAAAAATCGATTCCGAAGCCACCGTCTATAATAACGAGGTCATCACCTGGGCCATTGAACATCCCGAATTGAAGCTTCGGGTATGGCCGATGGCGACCCTTGGGTTCGACACGCCCGGTTACGCCCTGGTCACCAATGAGGGCTTGGCGAAAAGCAAGCCGCAAATGGTGGGCGCCTTTGCCAAGGCCACTTTCAAGGGCACGGAATATGCGTTGCAGCATCCGGATGAAGCGGTCGCAATTCTGGTCGCGGCCGCGCCCGAACTGAAATCGAATATCGAGGCAGCGAAATGGAAAGCTACGATCCCCGCCACCACCAGTGAGGCAACGAAAAAGGATGGGTTGGGCATGCTTGATCGGCCGAAGTGGGAACACCTCAACGATCTGCTCACGACCTATAGCGTCATAGACGCCAAGGTCGATTTGGATGCGGTTTTGAAAAATAATTTCCGCTGAAAGTCGCGCCGGCGCCGCGCCGCGGTGTCGGCGGAGCATTCGAAAGACTCTCCTGGAAAGGAATTTAAGATGGCTCGGTCCAATACGAAGATGCGCAGTAAATTGAAGGCGCCCTCCAAAGCAAAGGTGCCGGCGACCGTGAGGCAAGCAGGAGATTTGCCGGGCCTAAGTCCGGTCGTGAAGCCCTGGCCGAAGGGCTATCGCAGCGCCTGCCTTTTCACCTTCGATCTCGACGCCGAAGTGGCATGGGTGTTTCGCCAAGCCAATGATCCGATCGGTCTATCGATGGGGCAGTATGAACCGAAAGTCGGCGTGCCGCTGCTGCTGAACCTGCTCGACGAGTTCGCGATAAAGACCACGTTCTTCGTGCCGGGTTGGGTGGCGGAGAAGTACATTCCCATGGTGGAAGATATTCTTCGGCGCGGCCATCATATCGAGCACCACGGCTACCTGCACGAACCGCCCGGCACGTTCAAGTCAGAGGAGGAAGAGGAGGCAGCGCTGGTGAAGGGAATCGAGACTCTCGAGCGTCTGACCGGGCGCCGGCCTCGCGCCTATCGATCTCCGTTTTGGGAATTCAGCCCGAATACGGTTCCACTGCTCGAACGCTACGGGTTCGAATACACCGGTGACCTGATGGATACGCTGTTGCCCGACTACCACTTGGTCAACGGAAGAACGACCTCGATGATCAATCTGCCGGGCCACTGGATTCTGGATGACCTCGCCCACTTTTACTATCACATCAGCGCGCGCAAAACGATCCAGTCATGCAAGCAAGTGCTCGAGCTTTACAAGGAAGAGCTCCATGGCATCCGCGCCTATGGCGGCCTTTTCACTTTGACGATGCATCCGCAGGCGAGCGGCCGGCCTTCGCGCGTGCTGATGATCAAGGAGTTTATCGAGCACGTGCTGTCGCTAAAGGATGTGTGGGTCACCAGCCCCGCCGAGCTTGTGAAATACTGGCGGACCGCGCATCCGGTGGAGCAGCCGGCCCTGGCGTAGCACACACAAGAACTGAATCATTATCGGCAGCGAAAACAAAAGGGGATATCGCGTAGCAATGCCAAAATCAGCTAGCGTCGTTCTCGACCAGGTTGTACCCGCTTGCGCAGAGTGGAGCGGCATAATCAAGAAGGGCCAGCATCTACGGATAGTCGACAGCGAGGGAAAACAGGCTGTCGATTTCCTCTGCTACAACGCGAACGATCGGGAAGAGCGATATTTCGCGCCGAATACCCTCAAGGCAGCGGGCACGATTTCGCTGACCAAAGGTCACGTCCTGTATTCGGACCAGGCGCAGGCACTGTTCACGATCGTCGAAGACACCTACGGGTCCCATGACACGATTGGCGGCGCCTGTAGCGCGGCCAGCAACCAGATGCTTTACAGCGTGGAGGATTGTCCGGGTTGCCGCGAGAATTTCCTGAAAGCCTTGGCACCCCACGGTATGGGACGCCGAGACGTCGTTCCCAACATCAATTTTTTCATGCGCGTGCCTGTGGAGCGGGAAGGGACTGCCGCGATCGCGCGCGGAGACTCCCCGCCGGGCAGTTATGTCGAACTGCGGGCCGAGATGGATGTTCTTGCGGTGCTTTCGAATTGTCCTCAGATCAATAATCCAGCCAATGACTATAACCCTACGTCAATCCAAGTGATCGTAACGGAACCCGGCAGCGAGGTGCGGCATGTTTGAAATCAAGATGTCAAATCCGGAAAAACTGCACAGTCCCGTCGGGCCCTATTGTCAGGTTGCCAGGGTAAAGGCGTCGGAGATGGTGTTTCTTGCCGGTCAGACGTCGACCGACAAGGACGGAAAACTCGTTGGGCCTGGAGATTTCGAGGCCCAGTGCAAACAAGTTTTCGCCAACGTTGAGACAGCGTTGCAGTCTGTTGGTGCCGGTTGGGGCAATGTCGTCCACTTTACGAACTATCTCATCAACAGAGAGGATCAGCCCAAGTTCGTCAAATTTAGGTTGGCGTTTTTTCCGAACGCGTTTCCACGTGGCTATCCGCCCAACACCTTGCTGTATGTAGAGCGGCTGCTGCATAAGGAATTCTTGTTGGAAGTTCAAGCGATCGCCGTACTTTAATCGGCCCGGATCGTGCTATTTGCAAGTCGTACGTGCTTGAGCTGAACTTATTTTCAGCCAGCTCGTGCAAAAGCCCGTTTGAGCCCTTAGTCCAGAATTTCCGGGGGGGGGGGCGCCGTGGGCCGTTGCTCCCCCAGGGCCGTTGTTCGGACCGCTGTCTTCGCCCCAAGCCTAACCGGGCGGTTATTCGCTTTGTTTTC
>Ga0182024_10002500_pt1 | contig 45452 bp, 50 predicted proteins | sample P32metaG_FD_120480 | JGI IMG/M metagenome (GOLD analysis project Ga0182024, IMG submission 120480) | Permafrost microbial communities from Stordalen Mire, Sweden - P3-2 metaG (Illumina Assembly) | ecosystem: Environmental > Terrestrial > Soil > Wetlands > Permafrost | place: Sweden: Stordalen... | reverse complement strand
ACTTCTGGCGAGCCGGTGTCCGTCTTATGGACCCGGAACTTCGAAATAACATTTAATTTAGCTTCACCCGCCAGTGCCATTCGGAAAACGAAACTCCTCGTCTTTTCTTAATCGATTTGTACACAATCAGGATAGCACAGAACGCAAACAGTTAGGATTGAGTGAATTATTGGCCTGTGGCCGCGCCACCCGGAAGCTACTGGCCACCGTTTTTTTGATAATCCTTGATGACTTTGTTGACGTAGTCCTGCGTCTCGCGATAGGGCGGGAGGCCGTTGTAACGGTCAACTGCCCCTGGTCCAGCGTTGTATGCGGCCAGGGCCTTGACGACGTTGCCATCGTACTTGATGAGAAGGTCGTGCAGCAGGCGCGTGCCGGCGTCGATATTCTGCTCGGTATCGCGCGGATCGGCGTCGAGCGCCTTGGCAGTGCCCGGCATCAACTGCATCACACCGATGGCGCCCTTCGGCGAAACCGCGCTCTGCTTCATTGCCGACTCCGCTTTGGCGACGCTGGCGACAAACGCCGGGGGAAGGGAATTGCGAATGGCTGCGTCGTGCACCAGCGTTTTGGGGTCCATCGATTTCGGTGTTGGAGGAGGCGGGAGCGGAACAGGAGTTGACAGCGGCGCCACGTACTCTTCAGCTTCGAACGACGCGATCGAGGTTGCGGAGACTTCGATCATCCCCTCTTTGGTGAACAATTTGACGTTCGACCCGTCCACCTCATGCCGCTCGGCATGCACGCGAAAACCAGTGGACAGGACGGCATATTCGCCGGCAAAGGCCGGTAGAGCGGTAACGAATGCAAAGAGCAGCTTACGGGACAAAATCCTACCTGCTAACTTGGACGCGCGCGGCCACCGAAACGTGCAGATTACTTCGATGCAAAAACGGGACTGAGCGACACCAGCACCAGACCGGCGAGATACAGGACGACGGTTCCCAATAGCAGCATCTTGACGCCTTGGGTCGAGCCCTTGACCTCGCGCCAGGCCAGTAATCCCCATAAGGCCGCCAGGATCGGCACGCTTTGGAGCAGTCCCAACGCAAGCGCCTGGCCCGTCCGTACCGAGGGCGGGGCGGCGGCTTCGACGAGCACGGCAATCAGGCCCACGGCCCATATAAATCCGCCGAAAATACCCCAGAAGTGTTGCTTTTTGGCGCCCTTGAAATAGTCGCGGACCTGCACCGGATCGCCCTGTACCGGAAAGTTAATGAAGAACGGCACGTACACCAGGGTGGAGAAGAACATCCCGGCGCCAATCAGCGCCGCCAGGCCGTATGGACCGACTCCATTATCCCCGCCACGGCTGGCATCGATCACGGGAAAAAAGAAGCCCAACACGACACCGCTTAAGAGGCTGAGGGCAATACCCCGGGCGGCCAGAGGAGTGCGAACAGGCAGTTTGGTGCGCGGGTCAAGCATGGGACCCGATTTGGACGCGGCCGCCATCGCATCCAGATGAGAGCGGTAGGCGACGATATCGACCAGTACAGCCACCAGCACGAGTACCAGGCCGGCGAAGAGCAACAAAGCATTGCTCGCCTGCGGATTTCCAATAAAGTTCGCCACCGACATGACTACCAGTCCGATGCCGAAGGAAAGGGGAAACGATACGGCCATGCCGGACAGCGAAGTGGCTGCCACCAACAACATGTAGGCGAGATTGACAATCATTCCCGCGCCTACGCCGTAGGCCATCTTGCGATAGCCGGCAATCATCATGTTGTCGGAAACGGTCAATTCCTGGGCATTCATGGAGCCAAGGGTAAAGGCAGCGATCAGGAGGCAGGCCGCGAGTCCGAGGGTGAAATCGTAATAGAACAACTCGAAGCGCCACTTGAATACTAATCTTTGCGAGTTCGCCCAGGAGCCCCAACAAAACAAGGTCAGGATCAGAAGAAGAAGACTGGCGAGAGTCGTGGCAGGAAGAATCATAGATGGTCTTCGTTCATCGCTAAGCTTATCGTACTAAAGGTTCTTCGCGTAACATCCGAAAAGAGATTATACATTACACCATGTTAAAAGGAGTGAATGGTGAACAAGTTGCCTAGGCTGCTACTCATCCTCGTGGCTCTTCAGAGCCTGATGACGGCACAACGTCCCCGACCCGTCTATGATCCGGAAACAAAGGAGGGTCTGCTGATTGAGCACATTCAGCAGGAAGACGATCCTTTAGAAAAAATCCATTACATGGAGCAATTCGCCGTGCAATATCCGGCGAATCCCGCTATCGCTTGGGTTTACGACAAGCTTCAGTCAGCTTACATCAAAGACAAGGCGTGGGATGAGGCGATGCGCATCGGTGAAAAGCGCGTCGCGCTGGAGCCGCAGAACCTGGACGCGGCGAAGCTTTCTTTGAAAGCCGCCGAGAGCAAAGGCAACCGCGACGATATCTTGAAATGGGCCGACTGCTCATGGCGGATCTCATCGGAAATCGCGGCCAAGGGCGGGCGCAACGCGGCGGACGCGGAGGGGACCAAGCTGTACGCGGAATATAGCCTCTTCTCGATCGCGCAGCAGACCGAGGATCCGGCCACGCGCCTCCGGCTGCTGCAGGAACTGGAGGAGAGAAACCCGAAGAGTCCGTACGTGGAGAATATCCCGGCGGAGTGCTTCGTCATCTACAGGAAGCTGAACCAGATGGATAAAGGGCTGGCGCTGGCGGACAGGACTCTGGCGGCCGATCCCGACAACATCGATATGTTGATGGCCGTTACGGAGTATCATTTCGGCCGCGACGAGGCGCGCGAAAAGATCGTTATCCATGCGGCGCATATCATCGACGTTTTGGCGACGAAGACGCGTCCCGCGCATTTGACCGATGACGACTGGGATAAGAAAAAATCCCATCTACTGGGCGCGGCGTATTACATGGGCGGCATTTCGAGCAGCCTGCTTAGCCAGTGGGGCCGCGCAGATCAGATGCTGCGGGCGGCGTTGCCGTCGATCGCAGGCGATGCGACGCAGGAAGCGGCGGCGTTTTATCACCTCGGCGTCGCGAATTATCACCTGGCGGATTCGAGTCCCGCGCGCGCCCGGGACGCGCTGGCGTACTGGCGACGCTGCGCGATGCTAAAGAGCAACTTTCAGGCGCAGGCGATCAAGAACGCCGAGTCGATTCGAAGCGAGTTCAATCTGCCTTAATCCGTTATAATTGGGATCGTTGCGGATGTGGCGAAACTGGCAGACGCGCCAGATTTAGGTTCTGGTTCTCGAAAGGGAGTGAAGGTTCAAGTCCTTTCATCCGCACCAGCAGCGCTGCTGAAATTACCGATGAATTTTGACCGCCGATCGGGTCTTCGTGGAAGCCGCCTTGATCGCAACCGCCCGCAACTCTAGGCGCCGGTTCAGCGCGGTTGCGATCCTACGCACCATCGCCAGCGTATGACCCTCGTAATCGGCATCCTCAAGGCGGCAGATCGCAGACGCTGTCGTTCCCACACGCTTGGCAAGCGCACGCTGGCTGAGACCCGCTTTCGTTCTCATGTCATAAAGCAATTGAGCCGCTTCTACGTTGATTAGTTCCTGTTCGAAATCGCTCTGTCGCCGCGGGTCATCGCCGATGATCTCCTGGTAGGCTTCTTGGAGTGCTTCAGGCCGAAATCGTTTTTTGGTTTCCATGATGGTCCTCGCCCTCAATGTCCTGGCGGCCTGAAAGTATGTGCTTTCGGGCTGGCCTCAAACTTCCTTTTTCGTTCAATTGCCCGGTTGTTTCAACAGCCGGGACCTCCCTTTCCTTCTGCACCGCATGAGAGACGACAACGACATTCCTGCCCGAGAAAAAACAGAATCCGGTAATGCATGTCTTGGTAGGATGGCGCAATTCGTAAACGCGTCACGTAGTAAATCAGCAAGCGGGCGTCGCAAATTCGTAACCATGCGCTTTGAGTTGACTGAGGTACGCAAAGCATTTGTCCTGAACCTTGGGCGAGACCTTCTTCAGCCAATCGAGTATCGGAACCTCATTCCCCTCTTTGTAGAAGATCAGGTCCGCTCCCGGCACAAACTAATGTTCGCATAGATGCGAACAGCCGTCAGCGCCCCAGCAGTCCATCACAGATAATCAGCGGAACCGCCAGGTCAGATTCAGGTTCAAGTCCTTTGATCCGCACCAAACCTTTAAAGATCTCGTACACTCGACTATATGAGAATTCTCGTCGTCGAGGATGAAAAACGAATCGCGGATTTTCTGTCGCGGGGTCTCGAAAGCGGCGGATATGCGGTCGATGTGGCCAACGATGGGTCGACCGCAATCGAGCTGGTTCATAATACCGAATACGACCTGATTGTTCTCGACCTCGGGCTGCCGGACATGGACGGTTTGAGCGCGCTTCAGAAAATCCGCAATCGCAAAGCCAGTCCGCCGGTGCTGATTCTGAGCGCTCGCGACGCGGTGGACGATCGCGTGAAGGGTCTCGAAGGAGGCGCCGACGATTACCTGGTGAAACCTTTCGCGTTCGTCGAATTACTCGCCCGTGTGCGGGTGCTGCTGCGGCGCGGTCAGCCGACGCCGGAGCGGTTGCAGGTGGGCGAGCTATCTCTCGACTGCATTCGCAGAAAGGTCACGCGGTCGGGCGAGAACGTCGAGCTGGCGCCGAAGGAGTTCAGCATTCTCGAATACCTGATGCGCAATCGCGGACGCCCTCTGAGCCGCACGATGATCGTCGAGCATGTGTGGGACATGGATTATGACGGGTTGACCAACATCGTCGACGTGTACATCCGGCACCTGCGCAGCAAGATCGACGACAAATGGCCGGAGAAGATGATTCAGACGGTGCGCGGCATCGGCTACATGCTGGATATTCCCGACAAGGCGGGCGAACGGGCACTATAGAATATGGCGCGGTTCACGCGAGTCTTCGGAGTCCGCCAACTGCGCGTGGGATTTGTGCGCGGGCTGCGGTTCCGCCTGGCGGTGAGCTATGTCGCGTTTTTCGCCGTGCTGCTGGCGGCGATCGGCATTTCATTTCGCCAGCATTTGAACAATGAGGTAGAGGCAGACACGGAGCAGACCGTCACCTCCGACTGGGAGGCGGTAAAGATTTACCTTCACATCAAGAACGAGTACCCCGTGTGGCAAGCCGATCTCACGGACCCGGAGGAGGGATTCATCGTCGAGCGTTTAAGGCGTATCTATTTCCTGGCCGATTCCGACGGCAACGTGGTGCAGAATTCCGAGCTATATGCCTCCATCGGGCTCGAGTCTCCGGAGGAGATCGCTCGCATTCTGGCTGGACCATCCACTGGAGAGTTTAAGATCCGCAGGGACAAAGACGGCATTCCGTACATGATCGAAAAGGGGTGGATGCACGACGATGACGGAAAGGACAAGTATTTCCTCGCCATCGGACGCTCCCTCGCGCCGGGCTATAAAACGGTATCTGAGTTCACCCGTACTTACCTTCTGATCGCACCCGCCATGCTAGTGCTCGCGAGCCTGTTCGGATGGTGGCTGGCAGGCATCGCCATCCGGCCCCTCAATTCCGTCGCGCACGCGGCGCAGAATGTCACCGGGTCGAACATTACGGTGCAGATACCGCTGCGCGGCGCGGGCGACGAGCTCGATCATCTCATCGATAGTTTTAACCGCATGACCGAGCGGCTGCATCAATCCTTCGAGCAGATCCGCCGCTTCTCGACCGACGTTTCGCACGAGCTACGGACGCCGATCACGGCTATTCGAGGCCAGCTCGAGGTTGCGCTATTCACGGCCGAGACGCCTGAGCAATATCGCGAGTCGATCATCAACGCGATGGAGGACATCGAAAAATTGTCGAGCATCGTGCGCGCGCTTCTGTTGTTGTCGCAGGCCGAATCCGGCCAGCTCGCGTTGCAGAAAGCTCCTCTCGATCTGTGCGAGGTGGCGGCCGATCTGGTCGACCAGTTCCAAATTCCGGCCGAGGAAAAAGACGTCACGCTGACGTCTTCGATCGAGCCGTGCGCGCCGGTGGAGGCGGACCGCACGCAGATCGAGCGGCTGCTTTCGAATCTGTTATCGAACGCGGTGAAATACACGCCCAAGGGCGGATCGGTGCGTGTGATTGTGGGGCCGGCCAGAGAGCCGGGCTGGACCAAACTTTCGGTGGAAGATACAGGCGTGGGGATTCCGGCGGAAAATCTTCCGCACATCTTCGATCGCTTCTACCGGGTGCGCAACGCGCAGACGAATTCGATTCAAGGCCTCGGGTTGGGATTGAGCTTCGTGGCCTGGATCGTGGAGGCGCACGGCGGGCGCATCGATGTCGCCAGCAACTCCGGTGTTGGAACGCGATTTACGGTGCTGCTGCCTTCGGGCCCGGAGGCGGCGGAACCTGCCGCCGCGGAGTCCGGTACACTAACGTCTAATGAGTCTCGACATTCGTGAGAGTTCGCGCGAAGGGGTGGACATCCTTTCGCTCAAGGGCCGCCTGACCGTAGGCGAGGCCACCGCCGTGCGCGAGAAAGTCAACGCCGTTGCCGCCGCCGGACGGTTCAATGTGCTGTTGAACCTGGAACACGTTGAATACATCGATTCCACCGGCCTGGGAGCGATGGTCATCTGTTTCACGTCGCTCAGGAAGGCGGGCGGCGCGCTGAAGCTGGTGAATCCGAACAAGCGCAACGTGGAGCTGCTGCTGCTTACCAAGCTGCACACGATCTTCGAAGTTTTCTCCGACGAGCAGGACGCGGTGAACAGCTTTTTCCCCGATCGCGAGATCCGCCGCTTCGATATTTTGAGTTTTGTCCAGCAGGAAAAGGACGAGCCGATCACTTAGCGCCTGTCTCGCGGTCAACCCTACCGCTGTCCGCATGCTCACGCATGGCGGTTCAGGAATGCGGATAGATGCGGAAAGTGACTAATTGGTAGAATGAGGAAGAATGTCTTCGAAAATTTCGGATGTGTTCGGCGGAGCGGCGGCAATTGCCAAGGGGATGGGCATCACTTTCATGGAGATGCTGCAGCCGACGATTACCGAGGATTATCCGGAAGCTCCGGCGAGGTTTCAGGAGCGGTTTCGCGGCGTCCACGAACTGCAGCGCGATGAAAACGGTCTGGAGAAATGCGTCGCCTGTTTTCTGTGCGCGGCCGCCTGCCCGGCGGATTGCATTTACATCGAAGCGGCGGAAAATACCGATCAATTACGCATCAGCGGAGGCGAACGCTACGCCAAGGTTTATAACATCGACTACAACCGCTGTATCTTCTGCGGGTTTTGCGTCGAGGCCTGTCCCACCGATGCCATTACGCACGGCCACGGATTTGAGATCGCCAGCTATAACACGTCCACTCTGATTTACCGCAAGGAGCAGATGCTGGTTCCGATTCCAGCGGGCGCGCAATTCCCTCTCAAGGCTGAGGCTCCGGCGGAGAGTGGCGGACACTAGATTCGCTACCGGGCGTAGGCGGCGACTCTGCGGAGATTTTCAACGCGTTCCGGCGCGATCAAGCGGGGACTGCTCCGCCCGCATCCGCAGGGCGCCGTTTCGAGCACTTCACCCGCGCGGGGAGCTAAATCCGGCGCTTCGATGTGCAAGCCGTCGTGAGCCTCGCATTCCGCCGCCAGCAGGCGGCCCGATTCATCGATCCTCTGCTCAAAGACCGGCACGCGGAAGGCTTGCCAGAGCCGTTCCCTATCGTCTTCGGAGAGGCGCGGCTCGTCCGGGCGCACCAGCGCGATGAGGGCGTTTCGCAGCGATGGGATCGGCGTGCCCCGAAGGGCGTCCAACTGAGCCGGCGCGGCGGCGATGGCAGCCGGGGCGAAGTTACGGGCGTCCTCCGTCCATCCGTGTTCAAAGACGCGGGTGTTGCCGGACGATCGAAAGCCCTCAATCAGGATCGCGGTGGGGGGCGCGGGAGGGATCGGATAGACCAGAACCGGTTTTTTCGTCCATCTCTTCAATAGGGGAGTTCTGTCTTGCACGTATAAGTCGTTGTATTAGCGGCCGAGAATTCTCAGAAGATTTTCACTGAAGATCGATCTCGCATCCTCTTCGCTCACATTCAGCTCGTAGAGCGCGCGGGCTTGCTCCTCGAAAACCTGGCTGTGCCAGCCGCGCGGGAAAAACGACGAGTCGGTGCCGAACAGCAGGCGCTTTGGTCCCACCACATCGAGAGAGCGGCGAAAAACCTGGCGTAAGTCGAGATGCGATTCCTGATATTTCATCCATTGATTGGAGCTGGAGGTATCGAGATAGACATTGGGGCAGAGGTCGGCCAGCATGAGCGCCTCGCGAAAATACCCCGCGCCAAAATGAGGGACCACGATGGGAACGTCCGGGTAGCGCATCGCCACCGCGTGCAGATCGATGGGATTTGAAAATCGCATGTCGAAGTGCGATTCCAGGCCCAGCTTCCTTCTGACGCCGACGCTCAGAACGCCGCAGTGGACGAACACCGCTTTGCGATTCGCCTGGGCCCAATCGAACACCAGCAAAGCGGCATCGGATTGAATAGAGTAGCGATGCATGGCCGGGAACAGGCAGGCGGCGTCGACGTTGGAGGGGTTGGAGGGAACCCATTTAAGAGGATTCACCATGGCGTAGGCGAAGAACCGGTCGGGGAACGCGGCGACCGCCTTGATCACCGACTCTTCATCGCCGGGCGCGCTCGATATCAAGGCCGCGCGGGCGACACCCTGGCGGTCCATCTCATGCGCCCAGATGTTGGCCAGATCCTCAGGCCGTTCCGGAGGCATCTGCCAGTGCAGCGATTCTAGCGTCAAGCCGGGCTTCTGAGCGTCTTTTCCTTGAAAGAGCAGAATTTCAAAAAATCGATGGGAGAAGAAATGAACGTGCGCGTCGGCGATCGCGATAGGAGAGCCGGCGCCCCAAGGGGATGGCCGCGCCGTCATTCGACGGTTGCCTGGCTGCGTGTGAGCTGCGTCAGTCCGGTCGACAGAGCGAGCTGGGTCAGCCCCGCGACGTTGTTCACGCCCAGCTTCTTCATCATCGTTTTGCGATAGCTGCGGACGGTGTGCTCGCGAAGGTCGAGCGCCACGGCGATTTCCTTGCTGGTCTTCCCCTCGGCCACCATGCGAAGAACCTGCAATTCGCGCGGAGCCAGCATGTCGAGCGCGGAATTGGCGGGCTTCGAGTCCAGATCGCCTTTCTGGATGCGCGACAGCAAACGGTCCGATACTTGCGGGCTCAGGTACGATCCGCCGCGCGAGACGATGCGCAGCGCTTCGAGAAGATCGGTGTCGGAAGCCCGCTTCAAAACGAAGGCGCGCGCACCGGCGCGGACCGCGCTCACGACCGAGTGCTCGTCGTCGTACATGGAGAGGATCGCCACGCGGCAGTCGGGATGGTGGCGGAGAATCTCGGCGGTAGTCTCGACGCCGTTCAGGCCGGGGAGGCCGATGTCCATCAGGACGATATCCGGCTTGTGGTTTTTCACGAACTGCACGGCGTCGGAGCCCGTTTCCGCTTCTCCCACCACGCGAAAATCATTCGCGCGTCCGAGAATCGCCTTGATACCGTCGCGCATGATCTTGTGATCATCCACGAGGAGGACGTCAAAGGGCATATCGGATTGATTGTACTCTTATGTACCGGTGGGCGTGAACGGGGATGGCGCCAGCTGCTGGCTTAGCTTGCGGACTCGCTCCATCGCGTCCTCAAGAGTCGCGAGGATTTCGCCCACCTGCGGGGCGGTTTCCGGATGATCCATGCGCAGGATCTGGAGCTGCAAACCGGCGCCCACCAGCAGCGGAGCGACTTCGTCGTGAAGGGTTTGACCGGCTCGACGCAAGGGATCGCCGGCGCTTGCGGGCTTCATAAGAAACGGTTGAGCAATGCGGCCATCTCGTTATTTTTTCTTGCGCGCGACAGCTTTCCGGGCCGCTGAGGCGACGTTGACGGCACGGAATCCGTATTTATCGAGCAGCTCTTCGGGCGATCCGGATTCGGCGTAGGTATTGTGGATGCCCAGGAATTCCATGATCGCGGGATGCGTTTCGGCCACCACTTGCGCCACGCGCACGCCGAGCCCGCAGTCGATCAGATGCTCCTCCGCGACGACGATGGCTCCCGTTTCTTTCGCCGCTTTCGCGATGGCGTCGCGGTCCAGCGGCTTGATGGTGTGGAAGTCCAGCACGCGCGCTGAAATTCCTTCGGCTTCCAAGGTTTCCGAGGCGCGAATCGACTCTGCTACCAGAAGGCCGGTGGCGATGAGCGTGACGTCGAAGCCTTCGACCAGCTCAATCGCCTTGCCGATCTCGAACGTCTGATCGGGCGAATAAATCGACGGACACTTGGCGCGGCCGGCGCGGATAAACAGAGGTCCCACGTGTTCGGCCGCGGCGTGAACCAGCTTCTTCATCGAAACGTCGTCGGCGGGGCTGAGAACGACAAAGCCCGCGAGCGAACAGGCCAGGCTCAGATCCTCGATGCTCATCTGCGAAGGCCCGTCCTCGCCGATCGAGATGCCGCTATGTGTGCCGACTGCCTTCAGATTCACGTTCGGAAACGCCGCCGTAACGCGCATCTGCTCGAAGCCTTTGTTCATCGTGAAGACCGAGAAACTGGAGGCGAACGGAATTTTTCCCGACGCCGCGAGACCCGATCCAATGGCCACCATATTGGCTTCGGCGATGCCGCATTCGAAGAAGCGGTCGGGAAATTTCTTGCCGAACTCGGCGGTGTAGGTCGATTTCGACAAATCGGCGTCCAGCACCACCACGTTGGGATTGGCGTCCCCTAATTCGACCAGCGCTTTGCCAAACGATTCGCGCGTAGCCGGTCCCGGCTTCAGTTCGTACTTGGTTTTCGCCGGCATTATGCAAGCTCCTTCAGCGCCAGCGCGCATTCGTCTTTTGTCGGCGCGGTGCCGTGAAATTTTGGATTATTTTCCATGAACGACACGCCCTTGCCTTTTATGGTTTCGGCGAGAATGCAGGTCGGCTTGTTTTTAGTCTCCGCCGCCTCCGCAAAGGCTTTCTGAAGCTCGTCAATATCGTTGCCGTCGATATCGATCACGTGCCATCCGAAGCTGCGCCATTTATCGGCCAGCGGATCGAGCGCCATGATATCGGCCACGAACCCGTCGAGTTGGATCTTATTGTGATCGACGATGGCGACGACGTTATCCACATGATGGTAACCGCCGAACATGGCCGCTTCCCAGATCTGTCCTTCTTGAATCTCGCCGTCGCCCAAAACCACGTAGACCCGCGTCGGACTCTTATCGAGCTTTGCCGCGAGCGCCATCCCGAGCCCGAGCGATAATCCTTCGCCGAGCGAGCCGGTAGACGCTTCGAGCGCGGGAAGAAACCGCACATCGGGATGGCCCTGGTAAATCGAGCCGAGTTTGCGCAACGTGTTGAGCTGATCCTTGGGGCAGTATCCGCACTCCGCCATCACGGCGTACAGAATCGGACAACAGTGGCCTTTTGAGAGGATGAAACGGTCGCGATCGGGCCACTTGGGGTTGGCCGGATCGTGCCTCATGACGTCCATAAAAAGCGTCACGACGATTTCGGTCGCGGAGAGCGATCCGCCGGGATGGCCGGACTTCGCTTCGGTGATCATTTCGATCACTTCGCGCCGCATTTGCTTGGCAAAGGCCGCGAGTTCGGCCGGATTACTGGTCTTTTTCATTTCTAATTCCAATGGTACATCACGGTACACTGATGCGAATGCGGATGCTCGATCGGTTGGCCGGAATGAAGGGACAGTTCGGCCCGGACGCGGCGCGCCGCACAGTGGCGCTGCTCGAAAAGCTTCGGGAAACGCGGTTGCGCGATCCGGCCGACTTGATTCGCTTGCATGAGGTGGTGTTGTTCCTGCGCGCGTATCCGCAAAGCTCGCGGGTGATGCGACTCGCCGACGAGACCTTATTTTCCTTCTCGGAGAGGCTGCCGGCGGATCACGATCCTTTCGCCGATCCCGATATTTCGGGGATTGCGGGAACGGTAATCTCGACGAACTTCAGTTACGGGTTTGCACGTAGCCTGGTGACCCGTCACGGGCCCGCCATTTCGATTGACTGGGAAAATTTCGAGCATCCCGAACGGCTGGCGCCAGCGCTCACCAGGCTGATTCCCGCCTCTCGCGACGATTGGGCGGTCGAGGCGTATCCGGACTGGCGGGGATGGTTCGAAAAGGGGCGCGGCAGCGTGAAGTGGCTAGTCGACAATTTGACGCCCGAAATGTACGACCTGATCGAGATTCCTATTCACTGGGAGCCGGGTGATTCGTCGCGGTCGCAGCTGCGCCTTCCGAGGCGCAAAATTTTCTATCACGACGGCCCGTTCCTGAAGCGGGAGCCGAATCTGATCGCGAAGATGCTCGCCGCGCCGCCGATTCCACGAGAGATTCTAGGGACTGAGTGGGCGTGCAGAATTGCCGACGTGATTGTCGATGCGTCGGCAGTGCGATATCGCGAGTTGTACGGATTTCTGCATCCCGATCTTGCGAGGATCGAGTACGCATATCTGGGGCGGGGAATTGACGTGTTTGTCTTTGCTCCGGCGCTGAAGCATCAGTTGCCGGTCCGCGATTATCTGTGCGGAATGTTTTTCAAGAACGGCGTGCCGATCGGTTATATCGAAGGGCTGATTCGGGATGGCAACATGGAGGTCGGGTTCAACCTTTATTACACCTTCCGCGATGGCGAAACGGCGTGGCTGTACGCGATGCTGCTCAAGCTTTGTAAGGAACTCAGCGCCGTCACGACATTTTCCGTAGACCCTTATCAAATCGGACACGACAACGAAGAAGCGATCGAATCCGGAGCGTTCTGGTTCTACCGCAAGCTCGGGTTTGCGCCGGAATCGAAGGACGCTCTGCGTCTTCTCGCCAGTGAAGAACACAAAATAGTGGCGCAACGCGGCTATCGTACGCCGGCATCAACGCTGCGGAAACTTTCCCGTTCTCGGCTACTCCTGCCTGCGCCTTGTGGGGCGGCCAATTTTGGCGGCAGCCTGCTTTAAGCAGGCTTGTGTTTGTCCAGCGGTCCATCTGGTCCGCCGCAGGCCTCGCGGAGACGCCCAAGGATAATTGTGGTCCCCACAAGCCGTCCAAAGGACGGCTGCCGCCAAAATTGGCCACCCCACGCGGTCGTCGAGCCGGTATAAGAGAAGAGCAGCCCTTGCGATCATTCGCCAAAACATTTCGTTCCGAGCGTATCAACAAGGAGCCCGTTGTGATACGCTCGAAAATTCTATGCCCGCCTCCGAATCTTCGTCGTTTCACATCTCGAACGCAGTAAAGTGGACCATCTGCGCGGCCGCGGCTGTCGGTTTTCTGGTCGATATTTACGCGATTCTGGTGGGTCCGCTCATCCTGCGGCCCGCGCTGCTCGACTTCGGATTGACGCCCGGTACGCCCGCCTACGTCAATTGGGCGGCGAATCTGTTCTGGGTTCCGCCACTCTGCGGCGGTTTTTTCGGGCTCATTGGCGGCTACCTGACCGACCTGTTCGGACGGCGCCGCATCCTGGTCTGGACCATCGTGCTGTACACCGTTTCGGCATTCGCAGCAGGCTACGCGGCCTCGTTACCAGCCCTGTTGTTTTGGCGCACCATGAGCTTCATCGGCGTGTGCGTCGAGTTCGTGGCAGCGGTCGCGTGGCTCGCCGAATTGTTCCCCGAGGCTAAAACGCGGGAAGCCGTGCTCGGCTGGACGCAGGCATTTTCATCGCTCGGCGGCATTGCGGTATCGGGCGCGAATTATCTGGCGAATCACTCCGCGCTCTCGCTGCCGACGATTTATGGCGGTCACGCGGCGTGGCGCTACACCCTGCTATCGGCGATGCTGCCGGCGATTCCGCTGGGGATCGTGCGGTATTTCCTCCCGGAGTCGCCGGCGTGGGCGAGAAAGCGCGCGGAGGGCACCTTGAAGCGGCCCAGCTTCGTGGAGTTGTTCGCGCCCGCCTACCGGAAAACGACGATCGTTACAGCACTGCTGTTTGCCTGTGCTTACGGAGCGGCGTTCGGTGCGATTCAGCAGGCTCCACAAATCACACCGGGATTGGCGGAGGTGCAGCGCGAAGCCGCGAAGGTTCCGCCCAAGGAACGTCCGGGAGTGGTGGGAAAAATCGTTGCGAGCGTGCAGGCCGCGCAGGAATTTGGCGGATTAGCCGGGCGAATCGTGCTGGCCGGGCTCGCACTGGTGATCGTCAGCCGCCGAGCGCTGCTGCGCGTGTTCCTGATCCCCGGCCTGTTCATCGTGCCGTACGTGTTTTACGGACCCGCCACGCAGAGCGTCGAATTGTTCAAATACGGTATGTTTTTTGCCGGTTTTTGCACGGTTGCGCAACTAAGCTTCTGGGGAAATTATTTGCCGCGCGTCTATCCGGTCCATCTGCGGGGCACCGGCGAGGGATTCGCGGCGAACGTCGGAGGCCGCATGCTGGGGACCTCGGCGGCCTGGGTGACGCAGCACCTCCAAGGGTCGATGCCGGGAGGCAAACTCGCTTACGCAGCGGCGGCAGTGGCTTTGGGTATCTATCTGCTGGGGAATGTGCTGACGTTCTTTTTGCCGGAGCCGCCGGCTCGGCTGCCAGAATAAAGACGCCGGAATGAGGATCACATGGTTGTAGAAGAAACGATCTCGTGTCTGAATGAACTGATCGAAACGTCCAGGAACGGCCAATTGGGCTATGCGGAAGCGGCTCGATTGGTGAACGATACCAGGATTCAGACTGTGCTCGAAGGCTACTCCAAGGAGCGCGCCGGTTTTGTCAGGGCGCTGCAAGCCGAAGTGGAAAAACTCGGTGGCACACCGGCCGACTCCGGCACTCTAGGCGCGTCTTTGCATCGGGGATGGATGGATCTGAAGTCGGCCCTGACGGCCGGCAACGCCGGAGCGATCCTGGCGGCCTGCGAGAGCGGAGAGGATTCGGCCTGGACCCACTATAAGCACGTGACGGATTCCGATATTTCGGGCGCCAGCCGGACGCTGGTCGACAAGCAGTGGGAGAAAATCAAGGAAGCGATCTTCCACTTGAAGCACTTGCAGGGAGAGTCGGCCGATAAGAAACCTGACTGAGCTACAGATCGCTCGTCTTGAGGCCGGTCTTCTTTGCGATCTTGGCGAGAATCGCCGGACCGAGTTCATCCGAATCACGGAAAGAGAATGGATATTCATTCCATCCAGGCTTTTCTAAGATCCGATGCGAACCGACCGTGCGATCTTGCTTCCATCCGATCCGCTGAAGCGCTCCAAAGACGCGGCGGGCTTTGGTCGAAGGCCAATGGCTCACACGGAAACCGCGAACACTGCGTCCACTGCTGTCTTCGGCAAAGTACCGCGCTGAATACGATCCGCGATAATTTGTCTGGCTGCATCCTCAGCCTGCCGGATCGCATCCTCTCTCGACGTACCGTAGAGAAGGATGTTCAACTCGGGGATTTCCGCGATCCAACGGCCGTCTACCTCGCGAGCTAGATCGATCGTCAGGTTCATGCAATGAGAATACCACTCGGACGCTGCCTTAAGCCTTCAGCGCGGCCGCGGTTGCCGACGCGCTCTCCAGCATGAATCCGGTTTCCGCGCCGCAGCTCAGGAACTTCATGCCGCGCTCTTTCCAGAACTTCGCCAGACTGATCGCGCGCAGATGGATCCCCGGCGCGACCCCGTGCTTCAGGCAGCTTTCTTTCACCAGCTCGATGGTCTCGATCATCTTCGGATGATCGAACTCGCCCGGCACGCCGAGGGAGATCGAGAGATCCGCCGGGCCGATCATAATCGCGTCTATGCCGGGGACGGAGAGCAGCTCATCGCGGCGCTCGACGGCGAGCTTCGTTTCAATTTGCAGCACCACCAGCGTGTTCGCGTTCTGATGCTCGATGATTTGCGGGATGGTGACCTTTTCATAGTCCACGTGCGACGGAGACAGGCCGAATCCGCGCACGCCTTTGGGCGGAAATTTGGTCCACGAAATTGCGCGGGCCAGCAGTTCCGGATCTTCGACGCGCGGGAAAATGATGCCTTGCGCGCCGTTATCGAGAGCGCGGGCGACCAGCGCGTATTGCAATTCCGATACGCGGACGATGGGCATTAGCCCGGCGGTCACCGCGGCGCGGCAGATGTCGGCCAACGTTTCCAGATCGAAGGGGCCGTGTTCGGAATCGATGTAGGACCAATGAAAGCCGGCGGCGGCGAGAATCCGGGCGACTTCAGGCGAGCGCAACTGGCCGAAGCTGCAACCGGCCTGTAATTTGCCCTCCTTGAGGGCGTGCTTCACGGGGTTAATGTGCATGTATTTAAATGCTAACAACACGATGATCCGGACAGTCGAGCAGCACTGCGTCGTACAAGCGCTCCACTAGATCCGGGCCGTGCGCGGCGAGGAAGGGAAGGATCGAATAAAAGCGTTCCTGCAAATGGCGACGCGGATAGAGCAAGCCGCTGAGGTATTCGGCGTCGCGGGCCGCGCGATCGTTGCGGCGCATAATTTCAGCGGCGGTTTTGCGCCGCGCCTTGTCGAGCTGATACCCGATTTTTGAACGGCTGTTATCGAGCGACGCCGCAAGCGTGGGATCGAAACGCTCCAGCTCCTCGCGCATACGATCCAGATGTTTCATCACGAATGCGTTGGTGGTATCGAACGATTGCCCCAGCGATTCGGGGACCAGCGAGTGCGCCACACGCTCCTTCAAATGGTCTTCATCGATGAAAGTTTGCTGAACCGTCAGCTTATATTTTTCGAGCAGTTTCTGCGCATGTGGTTCCAGCAGCGTGAATCCCGCGCGCGAGATCATCACCGGCATCCGGCCCAGCAGCCGCTCATAAATCACTTGCGACTGCGCCAGATACGCCAGCTCCGCCGGACCCCCCACGTAAGCGCAGGTGGGCAGCAAATAATCCTGCATCACCGGCCGCAGCAGCGCGTTCGGTGAAATTTCGGCGGCGCGCCCGCGCAGCGAAGCGTACTCCGATTCCTTCACCCGCAGCGGCAATCGCTCGCCGTTTTCGAGCAGAAAGAACAGTGACGTTTTGTCTTCCAGATGCACCTGCGCGTGATACCCGGCCGCTTCCAGCTCCTTGGTCCTGGCGAGCAGGCTCGACTTCAAATCTCCAGCCGCATCGAGCGCATCGACAATCAGCGGCGCGCCGATTCTGCGAATCTCCGGATCCAGCGGATCGAGGAAAATCAGCCCCAGCGGCGCGAGCAGTTTTTGCAGCAGGGCACGAAATCCAGCGCCCATGGTAACGCCCGCCGGATACGCGTCGCCCACCATCGCGATGACTTCTTCGGCGTGCGGAAAACCGTTCAGCGCGCGGCGAAGCTCCTCCATCGGGGCACGCTCGATGACGATTCCGCCTACCGGCCGCGGGCGTCCGTTCGCCTGTGTGAGGGCCCGCAGTCCGACCGGTTGGCGAGCGGAATCGAACACCCAGGCGTGATCGACCTCGGCCAGATCGTGATCCTCGGTGGCCAGCCAGAATACCGGAACCGCGGGCGTCCCCCGATCCGAAGGCTCCTTCGCGAGGCGCGCGGCCGTTACCGCTTTATAGATGGTGTACGCAGGGCCTGAGAAGAGGCCGACCTGCTGGCCAGTGACAATAGCGGCGGTTCCAGGCTGGGCCAGGCGATCGAGGTTGGCGGAGGGTCCATTTTGCGCCGTGAGGGCGTGAACCATCGCGGCGCGCCGACTTTCCGGGTAATCGATTTCCCGTGCGGCAGCCGGGAAAGATTCGAAATTATGAGGATCGTGGCGGTAAAAGCCGGCGACCCGATCGAAGTGGTACGAAAAATCGACGAACAGCCTGGAGGCGCCCGGCAGATCGGTGTGTCGGATACAGGCTGGTTCCATGTAATTGAAGGACGCGTGGACGGTCCAAGGGTAACAGATGAAACTGGTCGAAACAAAGTCGCGAGAAATTAACATTTCGACGCGAATGATCGAGTCCCTGTGGTCGCGGCTCGGAATGTTAGCGGATGCCTGCCGAGCCGCGACCGCAGGAAGCGATCTTTTGAAGGCCGTACCCCATGCGGATTCGACGAGGAGCTTCGCCCTCATCAAAGTGAACGGAGACCGCTTCGGTGATCTGCTGCTGCAAATCGCGAAGATCCTCCCCTTGCGTCGTGATGCCGCCCAACCCGCTGGGATCGTCCCACCACGCCACCAGCAGGCCCGACTGTTCATCAAATTGGACTTGGAGTGTAATCTCTTCCATGGGCCTGAACCTGATTATTCCACAATTAATATGCAGACACGTTATCTTGGAAGTTCATGGACGATCAGGAATTTCAATCATACGCCGGTGAGGCGCTGCACGACCTTTACAAGCGATTAAACGCCGCCTCCGACAGCGGCGAGTTCGAGGCCGATTTCAATGCCGGCGCGCTGGCCATCGAATTCGAGGAGCCGCCGGGAAAATTTGTCGTAAGCCCGAATTCGCCCGTCCGCCAGATCTGGGTATCGGCGCATTCCAAGAGCTTCAAGCTGGATTGGGACGCCGCGCGCAAGGAATTCGTTCTTCCGGGCACCGGGCAATCGCTTGCCGAGATGGTCAGCGGCGCGATCAGTCAACAACTCGGTCAACAAGTGAAGTTGTAAGCCATGCCTGGAGTGTATATCTCGTATCCTTTTTGCTCGCAGAAGTGCACCTACTGCAACTTCGCGTCGGGAGTGTTTCCGCGCGAGTTGGAGTCGCGATACTTTGACATCCTGCGCGCGGAAATAAATGAGATGCACTGGCCGTGGACCCCCGAAACGATTTATTTCGGCGGTGGCACGCCCAGTAATATGGATTTCGAAGCGTTGACGGCGCTGCTAGCCGAAATTCCCGGTCGCGACTGGGTGGAAGCGACCATGGAGGCCGCGCCCGGTTCTCTCACGCGTGAAAAAGTCGAAGCGTGGTCGCGCGCCGGGATCAATCGTGTCAGCCTCGGCGCGCAATCCTTCATCGCGAAGGAGCTTTCCCGCACCGGCCGCAAGCACACGGCGGAAACGGTCGTTCAGGATGTTGAAATCCTTCGAAATGCCGGAATCGAGAACATCAATCTCGATCTGATCGCCGGGCTGCCGTTTCAGACGCGCGCGAGCTGGAATGAATCGCTCGATTGGATCGAGCGTATCGGCGCGCCGCATGTTTCGGTCTACATGCTCGAAGTCGATGACGATAGCAATCTTGGTCGTGAGCTCCTCCTGCTGGGGTCGCGCTACGGCGCGAGCGCGGTGCCCTGCGAGGACGATATCGCGGATTTCTACGAGAGCGCCGTCGAACGCCTCCATCGCATCGGCATCCATCGATACGAAATTTCAAATTTTGCAAGACCCGGTTTCGAATCGCGTCACAATCTGAAGTATTGGCGTCGCGAACCGTACCTCGGTTTCGGCGCCGACGCGCATTCGTTCGACGGCGAATCGAGATGGCAAAATCCGGAATCGGCCGCGGAATATGTGGCGCAGGGCCATGCCCTGCGAAAGACAGTTTCAGCCGATGTTCTCGCCGAACGATTCTTCCTGGGCCTCCGCCTGAGCGAAGGCATCGAAGGATCGTGGGAGCCCTTTTCCGCGGCAATTCAACAATTTATTAGAGACGGCTTGCTGGAAGTCGCCGGCCCCCGTCTCCGCCTGACCCCGCGCGGCGTCATGTTATCCAATGAAGTGTTCGCAGAATTCGTAGGAGTCCCCGCTTGATCGATCTTAGAAGTGACACAGTAACGAAACCCACCGACGCGATGCGCCGCGCGATGGCGGCAGCCGAGGTAGGCGACGATGTTTATGGCGAAGACCCAACCGTCAATCGATTGGAAAAGCGTGCCGCCGAAATCCTGGGCAAGGAAGCGGCGCTGTTCGTGCCCACGGGCACCATGGGAAACACGATTGCGGTGAAGCTCCATACCGAGCCGGGCCAGGAAGTGATCTGCGACGACCGCTCGCACGTGCTCGATTGGGAGCTGGCGATGACGGCGTGGTTTTCGGGCTGCCTGGTGCGCAGCGTGCATACCTCGAACGGCATCATGACCTGGCCGCAGATCGAAGCCATGATCAAACCGGGCAACGGATTTCTAGCGCCCACCGCGCTGGTGAGCCTCGAACATCCCCACAATATGGGCGGCGGAACGCTCTACGATCTCGCGTCGCTGGACGAGATTTGCGACCGTGCGCATGCGCGCGGCCTGAAGGTCCACCTCGATGGCGCGCGCATCTTCAACGCGTCGATCGCGTCCGGTCATGCGGTCGCACGAATCGCGGAGAAGGCCGATACGGTGATGTTCTGCCTGTCGAAAGGGCTCGGCGCACCGGTAGGGTCGATGCTGGCGGGGACCGCGAATTCGATCGCCAAAGGAAGGCTGCTGCGCAAACGCCTCGGCGGCGCCATGAGGCAAGCGGGCGTGCTGGCGGCGGCCGGGTTGATCGCACTGGAAGAGATGCCCGCGCGGCTTCATGAGGATCACGCGAATGCGCGCTGGATCGCGGGGCGGGTCGCGAAGATTCCAGGACTCCGGCTTAACCCCGACTCTGTTCTCACGAACATTGTCGTATTCGATTTCGCGGAAACGGGACTTCCTTTCGCGGAATTGAGCCGGCAGCTCAAATCGAAAGGCCTGCTGATTTCGACCGCCGGCGGCACGCGCGCCCGCATGTTGACACACTTGAATGTATCGCGCAAGGATTGTGAAGGCGCGCTGGCAGTCATGGAAAATGTCATGGGAGAGGTTCTGGCATGCGCCCCGAAAGTTATCTGACGCCCGGTGGAATTTCCGTCGCGCGAACCATCTCGAAGGTTTCCTACGCGCGCGGCTTGAGCGCCCTGCTGCGCAAGCTCGACACGCAGCGCGGCCTGTATCTGTCGTCGGGATACGAATACCCGGAGCGCTATTCGCGATGGGATATCGCCGCGGTCGCGCCTCCGCTGGAGATCGTCGCCGTCGGACGCGACATCGTCTTTCGCCCGCTCAATGAGCGCGGCAAAACGCTAAACCGGATTCTGGAGCCGCTGCTCGCGCCTCATCCGCACTGGAATCAATTCTCAATGGAGGATGGCGCGCTCAAGGGTACGCTGAAGCCTCTGCCGGCGCTGTTTCCGGAAGAGGAGCGCAGCAAGCAGCCGTCGGCATTTTCGGTTCTGCGCGCGTTGCTCGATGAATTTCGTCATCCTATCGCGTCGCGGCTGGCGCTGGCCGGAGCCTTCGGGTACGATCTGCTATTCCAGTTCGACCCCATCGAACTGAAACTGCCTAGAAATGACGTGAAGGATCTGCGCCTGTTTTTCTGCGACGACATCTACTTCATGGATCGCAAAAAAGAGCAGATCGAGCGCTTCCAGTACGATTTTTCACGCGGCGGCATTTCGACACACGCCATGGCGCGCACCGCCGACCACGTGCCTCGTCCGAAGCGAGTAAAGGAAGCTCCCATCACCGCCGACCATGCGCCCGAAGAGTACATGGCGAAGGTCGAGAAGGTCCGCGAGGGCATGCGGCGCGGGGATTTTTATGAGGTGGTGCTGCGCCAGACATTCCGCGTCCCGTACTCTGGCACCGCGTCGAGCCTGTTCGAAAAAATCCAGCAGGCCAGCCCCAGCCCATACCAGTTCCTGATGCAGTTTGGCGACGAGCAACTGATCGGCGCATCTCCCGAAATGTTCGTGCGCGTCGAAGGGCGGCGCGTCGAAACGTGTCCCATCGCCGGCACCGCGCGCCGCACTGGCGATCCGTTGCAGGATGCCGAGAATATTCGCGAGCTGCTCAATTCGACCAAGGAAGAGTCGGAGCTGACCATGTGCAGCGACGTCGACCGCAACGATAAATCGCGGGTCTGCGAGCCGGGTTCCGTGCGCGTTATCGGGCGCCGTCTCATCGAATCGTACGCGGGATTGTTCCACACAGTGGATCATGTCGAGGGAACCCTGGCCGAGGGATTCGATTCGCTCGACGCGTTCCTGACGCACATGTGGGCTGTGACCATTATCGGCGCGCCGAAGAAGTGGGCCGCGCAGGCCATCGAGAATCTGGAAAAAGACGCGCGTGGATGGTACGGCGGCGCGATCGGGATGATCTCGCTCGACGGCGATATCAATACCGGGATTACGATTCGAACCATTCATCTGCGCGATGGAATCGCAAAGTACGCCGCGGGTGCGACGCTGCTCTACGATTCGATTCCCGCCGCCGAAGAAGCCGAGACGCGTCTCAAAGCGACGGGATTTTTCCGTGCGCTCAGCGCCGCGCCGCCCGTCCCGGGTCCGTACATTGCAAATTCGACGGAAGCCGCGGGCGTGCGCCTCCTGCTGGTCGATAACGAGGACTGCTTCATCCACACGCTCGCGAATTACTCGCGCCAGACCGGCGCTGAAGTGATGACCTATCGCGCTGGATTTCCGCTCAGCTTGATTGAGACGATCGCGCCGTCGTTGATTTTAGTCTCGCCCGGTCCCGGCCGGCCGGAGGATTTTGGCGTACCCGCGCTGATCCGCCATGCCGCGAAACTGGAGATTCCAGTCTTCGGCGTATGCCTCGGATTACAGGGAATGGTGGAGGCATTCGGCGGCGAACTGGGCGTGCTCGATTACCCGATGCACGGGAAGCCGTCGCTGATCCGCCATCGCAACATCGGAGTTTTCGAAGGCTTGCCGCGGGAGTTTCGCGTCGGCCGCTATCATTCTTTATACGCGATTCCTGAAAAACTGCCGAGCTGCCTCGAAGTCACCGCGCAGAGCGAGGACGGCGTCATCATGGGTGTGCGCCATCGCGAATTGCCAATGGAGGCGGTCCAGTTTCATCCCGAATCGATTCTGACGCTGGACGGGAATTGCGGCTTACGGCTGATGGAGAACGTCATTCAACAGTTGGGGCATGCCCGTGTCGCCAGCCCTCTCTAAATGGTCGCCCTTCGCCCTATCCTTCGCCGTCGACTGCCTCTTTTTCATCAATCTGTGCGCGTGGATTTTCAGGTGCGGATGCCATTCGCTGTGGGCCGGCGCGGATATGGCGTGCAACATTCACATGGCACACGCGAAGCATTGCCCGTTCTGCGCGCACGGATGGCAGGGGCAAGCACTGGTCATGGTCGCGATCGTGATGCCGCAAATCTTCATCTCGCTGCGGACTTCTTGGCCGTGGCTGGTCCGCTTGCTGGCCGCGCTCGCGCTATTTTCCATCGTCGAAGGGCTGGTCGCGTTGGTACTAGGGTGGTCGGACGGGTACTGGACCCGTTAGGGCTTGCCGATTCAGTGAGACTTTCGGCATACTGGAATTGGCTATGGGAATCCAACCTTCCGACGTACTCTTCATCGCAATCGTCATCTGGCTCGCCATCCAAATTATCGATGGCGGCGGAGGCGGACGCCGCAGCCGTCTACCCGTTCGCCTCAGCTAACATTCTGTCCTCTTCCCTTGTGGGGCAGGTTGCCAACCTGCAGCGGGTTGTTAACCCGCTCGGCCTGAGCATCCGGGTGCCTCTTGTCTGAAATAATCGTAGCCGGCGGAGGCTTGGCCGGACTCGCGGCAACCGCCGCTCTCTGCTCGGCGGGACATTCCGTGAAGCTTTTTGAAGCGCGCCCTTTCCTCGGCGGACGCGCGACCTCCTACGAAATCGATTCCGAGACCATCGACAATTGCCAGCACATCCTGCTGCGCTGCTGCGTCAATCTGATGGATTTTTATCAACGCCTGGGAGTCGAGAACGATATCGCGTTTCACCGCGAGATTTTTTTCATCGAGCCGGGCGGCCGCACCAGCACGCTGCGCGCCGGGGTCCTGCCCGCGCCGAATCATTTCGCGGAATCGTTTCTGCGCATGAGCTTCTTGAGCTTCGGCGAAAAGCTTGCCGTCGCCCGTGCGATTCGCGCCATCGATCGCGAATGTGGGCGCGACGATCTCGACCGCATCACGATGCTGCAATGGCTTGAGGAAAAGCGCCAGCCCTCCCGCGCCATTGAGCGATTCTGGCGCCAGGTCCTGGTCAGCGCGATTAATGAGGAGCTCGACCGCATGGCCGCCGCGCACGGGTTTCAAGTCTTCCGCCTCGGTTTCCTAGCTCGAAAGGATTCCTATGAAATGGGAGTGCCCGCCGTCCCCTTGGCCGCTCTCTACGGACGCGAAGCTTGGGAGCGAATCGGCCAGGCCGACCTTCATATGCGCTCCCCGATCGAGAAAATCGTCATTGAGAATGGCTCCGTCCAGCATGTTCTCGTGGCCGGCGAACAACTCCGCGCCGACCACTATATTTGCACCTTGCCGTTCGAGCGCATCAGCGCGATCGTCCCGGATCTTCCGCTCGATCTCACCGGATTCGAGCATTCGCCCATCACCGGAATTCATCTCTGGTTCGACCGCCCTGTGACGGATCTGCCGAATGCGACCCTGCTCGACCGCACCATTCAGTGGATGTTCAATAAGAGCGAGGGCCGTTATGTGCAGCTCGTTGTCAGCGCCTCGCGGAGTCTCGAACCGATGCCGCGCGCCGACGTGATTGCGCTCGCGTTGCGCGAATTGGCGGAATTTTTCCCCGCCGTCGCCGAAGCTAAGCTGGAAAAGGCGCATGTGGTCAAGGAAATTCGCGCGACTTTTTCCGCCGTTCCCGGCCTCGAATCGCGCCGCCCCGTCAGCCGCACGGCGATCCCGAACCTCTTCCTGGCGGGCGATTGGACCCGCTCCGGCTGGCCCGCGACCATGGAGGGAGCCGTTCGCAGCGGCTATCTCGCCGCCGAAGCCATCACCGGGAAGAAGTTTGTCGTTCCGGATATCGCTTAACATGGAACCTATGAGGATGTTTCTCGCAACGGTTTTTCTTGCAGCCGCGTTACCGCTGCTCGCCGACGACTTCACCAGGCTGGAGATCCGCGTGACCTCGCCTACCGGCCGCGGTATCGACAACGCCAGCGTAGTGATTAAATTCGCGGGCGACCTCCCGAAGGCGAAACCGAGTAAGAAGCTTCGCAAGGAATGGGACGTCAAAACCAACCAGGAAGGCGTCGTCAAACTCCCCACCATTCCGAAAGGCTATATTCTGATTCAGGTCCGCGCCGATAACTTCCAAACCTTCGGTAAGACGTTCGAGATCAACGACGACGAGAAAGTCGTTGAAATCAAACTCAACCCTCCGCAGCCGCAATACTCCGCCCACGACAAAGATAAAGATAAGTAGTTAACCCACCGCCGCAATGCAATCGATCTCCACCCGCACATCCCGCGGCAGACGAGCCGCTTCCACCGTGGAACGCGCGGGCGGATTTTCAGGGAAATAGCGCGAATAGGTCTCGTTGATGACCGCGAACTCGCCTAAATCCTTCACGAAAACAGAGGTTTTCACCACCTGCCCCAGCGACGATCCACAGGCTTCCAGAACAATTTTCAAATTTTCCAGCACGCGCACCGTCTGCGCCACCACATCGCCCTCGATCAATTTGTTGGTTTCCGGATCGATCGGAATCTGACCGCTCAGGAAAGCGAATCCGTTGATCACCACCGCTTGGGAATAGGGCCCGATCGCCTTGGGCGCGCGGTCCGTCGAAATAATTTTCTTCATGCTTCTCCCAGTGTAGAGAAATCCCTAAGCGCTGGTGGCGCACGCACTCGTGCGTGCCGCGTCGACACTCGTGTCGACGCCCGAGCGCCCCCTAATGCATCTTAAGCGTGCCGGTCAGCGCCGCCACATTCGAAATCTTTTCTTCCTCCAGAAATCGATCGAGCTCGCGCGCGATTCTCACCGGCGCGCCCGGGTCCCAGAAATTCGCGGTACCGACTTCCACCGCCGACGCTCCCGCGATCAGGAATTCCGCCGCGTCGATACCGCGGACGATCCCTCCGAGCCCGATCACCGGAATCTTCACCGCCTGCGACGCTTCGTAGACCATCCGCAAAGCCACCGGTTTGATCGCCGGGCCGGAAAGCCCTCCAAATCCGGCTCCCAGCCGGGGACGGCGCGTGCGCGCATCGATGGCGAGCGCGACTAAGGTGTTTACCAGGGAAATCGCGTCCGCCCCGGCGTCGGCCGCCGCGCGGGCGAGCGGTTCGATCCGTGCCACATTGGGCGAAAGCTTCACGATCAAGGGCCGCTTGGTCTTTTCACGTACTGCGTGGACGACCTCGCCCAATAACATCGGATCGCTCGAAAAGAAAATCCCCCCGTGCTTCGTATTGGGGCAGGATACGTTCAATTCGTACGCCGCCACCCCTTCCGCATCTTCGAGTACGCGCACCACTTCGAGATAATCCTCTACCGAATAGCCAAAAACATTAGCGAAAATCGCGGTGTCAATCGTACGTAGTACGGGAAGCTTCTCCTTCACGAAAGCTCTGACCCCGATGTTCTGGAGCCCGATCGAGTTCATCATCCCGCCCTCGGTCTCGTAAATTCGCGGAGGCGCGTTGCCCTCCATCGGCTCCCGCGACAATCCCTTCACCACGATGCCGCCAATCGCCGAAAGGTCGGTTAATGCTTTAAATTCAATCCCGTATGCGTACGTGCCGGACGCCGCCAATACCGGATTCTTCAGAGAAATGCCGCACAGCGTAGTGGCCAGCCGAGAGGACATTTTCCTCACAGAATAGCAGTTGCGTGGTTAGAACTATAGTGCCGGGTGATCTACAAGGGAAATTCATGGAGTACTAAGGTGTCACCCTTATAGGCCAGACAGGTAAATCCGGGGGAACATGGGAGCGTGGAGGAATCCCGTCCCCGAAAGTACCGTTCCCTGTCGTCGAGGTTCTCCCTCTTCACAGGCGTTCTGCTCATGTGGGTGGTGGGCGTTACGCTCTGGTGGGATCTGCACCAGCACACCTTCGACTGGACCAAGGGAGTGTTGCTGTGCGTGATCGTGGCGCTGACCGCGGCCACGATTTCCCGCTTCACCATCCGGATTCTGGCCAGGCCTTTGGCGCTGCTCGAAGCGGGAATCACGTCGGTGCGGGAAGGCCGTCTGGTGCCGATACAAGTCAGCCGCACCGGTGACGAAATCGAATACCTCGGAGAAAGCTTCAATCGCATGATCGAGGCCCTGGCCTCCTCCTATGAAGAGATCTCCCAGCATCAGGACCTGCTTGAGGAACGGATTCACCAGCGCACCGAGGAGCTGGAACGGGCGATGCACGGCGCTCTCAACGCCAGTCAGGCGAAGAGTGAGTTTCTGGCGAATATGTCGCACGAGCTGCGCACCCCCATGAACGGTCTCCTCGGCATGCTCGACCTGGCGCTCGACGGCGGCGTCAGCGGAGAGCAGAAGGATCAGCTTGAAACCGCGCAGCGTTGTGCCTATTCGCTGCTCGCGCTGCTCAACGACATTCTGGATCTGTCGAAAATCGAAGCGGGCAAGATGCTGCTTGAAAAAATCCCCTTTGAAGCGCGCGCGGTGGTCGAGGATTGCGTCAAATCCCAAGCGGCCAAGGCGGCGCAGAAGAAAATCGATCTCCGCTTCGAGACCGGCCCGGAGCCGCGCCTGAGCCTTCTGGGCGATCCCCTGCGCGTCCGGCAGATCACCACGAATCTGTTGTCGAACGCCCTCAAATTTACCGATCGCGGCAGCGTCGTGGTGAAGCTCGACTTCACGCCTTGTGCCGACGGGCGTGTGAACATTTCCATCCAGGTCAGCGACACGGGCCCTGGAATCGCCCCCGACAAGCTGCCCGCGATCTTCGAGAAATTCACCCAGGCCGATGGCAGTATCACGCGAAAGTACGGCGGCACCGGCCTCGGCCTCGCCATCACCAGACGCCTTGTCGAAATGCAGGGCGGCGACATTCACGTCGATAGTCAGGTCGGCGTGGGCAGCACGTTCAGGGTCACGCTTCCCTGTGAAATCGCGCCGGTGGCGGCCCAAGCGCCTTCCCCTCGGCCGGAAACATTGGACCAGCGCCTGCCCAGCCCGGCCGCCGCGCGGCTGCTGGTGGTCGAAGACAATTTAGTCAATCAGAAAGTCGTGCTGGCGATTCTGCGGAAGAAAGGCTATCGCATCGACGTCGCGAACGACGGCCGGGAGGCGCTGGCCAAACTCAATTCCACCGGCTACGACCTGGTTTTGATGGATGTGCAGATGCCGGTTCTCGATGGTCTCGAAGCCACCCGTTTGATTCGCCGCGAAGCGCGTTGGGATCGTCTGCCGATCATCGCGATGACCGCCCACGCCATGAACGGCGATCGTGAGCGTTGTTTGCAGGCCGGAATGAACGCCTATATTTCGAAGCCGGTGCAGCCGGCCCATCTGATCGCCACCATCGAGCGCCAACTCGCCGCGGCCGATCGCGACGCGACGTCGGTCTCCGCCACAACCGCCTCCCCCATCGAACGCATGTTGACCGACCGCCTGATGCAGGAAGATGCCCCCATGATGAACGACATGCTGCGCCTGTTCCTCCAGATCGCGCCGGAACGTCTGGACCGGATCGAAACAGCGGCCAGCCGTGGCGATCTTGACGCGCTCCATCGCGAGGTCAAGAAGATCAGCGCGGCCGCGGACCAGCTCGCCTCCACCAATATCAAGGATTGCACGCGTCGCATCGAGCATGCAGCCGCCATCGGCGACTTCACGCAAGCTCAGCGCGACCTGGTAGCCCTGCGCGAAGCAGTCCGTTCCCTCGATGCGCTGACCCCCTGGTCCGCCAGAGCTTTTCTTACTAAAACACCCGCCTCTTCAGCCGCTCCACAGTAAACTTCGCCGTATCCGCCACCGCCATCACCGTCATCACCCCGGCCTGGACCGGATCGGTAATCACCAGATCGGCCGCGTCCGGCACGCTCCCCGCCATATTCAGGCTCACGACCAGCAATCCTTGCGCCCGAACGTCCCGCACCGCCTGCTCGATCTCACCGCCCATGATCGACCCGGCCAGCACCAGCGCCTTCACGCGTGGCAGGCGGGCCGCCGCCCGCACCGCCGCCGCCAGCTCCTTCTCGCCCACCAGCGGAATCGTGTCCACCGAAATATGCTCGCCGCGAATATTGTGCCGGTCGGCCTCCGTGATCGCCCCCAGCGCCACCTGCCCCACTTGAGCCCCTCCGCCCATGATGATGATGCGCTTCCCGTAAATCTTTTCCATCGTGTCGACGGCCTTCGCGTGATGCACCACCGGTAGCGCGCGCAAATCGCGCAACAGCGCCTCCGCATCGCCGGGCGCGTCGACTTCGAAGTAGGTGCGCGCTTCAGCCGGCCCCTCTTCGATAATCTCGACGCTGAGGATGTTGGCCCGATGACGCGCGATCACGCCCGTGGTTTCATGCAGCACCCCAGGCCCGGACTCCGCCGCAATTTCGATTCCCAGTCTCATTCGATCTCGTATTTCTTCAGGATCTCCGTCCACTTCCCCTGCGCCTGGAGCAGTATTTCGCACACCTCGCGTACCGCGCCCGACCCGCCCGCCGCCGTGGTGACGAAATGCGCCGCCTTCTTCACCTCCGCCCGCGCATTCGCCGGAGCGAACCCCAGGGACACCCGGTGCATCACCACCACGTCTGTCAAATCGTCGCCGATGTACGCGATCGAGTCCGCCGGAATGCCGCTCTTTTCGCAAATCTGTTCGAGAATCGGAATTTTCTCGATGTGGCCCTGATACACGTGCGTCATCTTCACCTGCCGCGCGCGCTCCTCCACCGCCGGCGATACGCGGCCGCTGATGACGCCGGTTTCGATGCCATACCAGCTCATCCACTGCAGCGCGATGCCGTCCTGCGCATCGAAGCCTTTCGTCTCCCACATCTTCCCGTCCGGCCCGGGAATATTATACAGTTGCGCGTTGGTCAGCACCCCGTCCACATCCATCAGCAGCATACGAATGCGCGAAGCGCGGTCTAAAAGTTCAGGATTCATTTTGTAGTTTCCAGTGTAGCTTCCAGGTCCTGGTGGCGCGAGCTTCAGCTTCGAGCGTCGGCTTCAGCCGGCGTCCCGCGTCGACGAGCCAACAAATCCCGCGTAGGACAAAACACCCCACCCGTCGACGCCGGCAGCGCTCGTAAACCTTCAATCGCTCCGATCCGTTCCAGCGCCCATAAAGCCGCGCCCCGCCCAGCCGCCTCAGGTTCCGTCGAAAGCGTCAGAGGCACGCCCACCGCGTCCGCGATTCTCTGTGACAAGGAAGGCGATTTGAGCAGGGAACTGCCGCAGGCGATTACTTCAGCGGGCGTCCCCACCGCTTTCACCAGCGTCTCGAAAACCTCGCGAAACCGTTGCGCCGCCAAGTGCACCGGCGCCAGCAGCGGATCGTCCGCATCCGCCGTTTCAAGAAATCGCTCCAGGCTGCCCTTTACCGTCCGCCTCAGCCCCGCATAAACTCCACCCGCCTCCGGAATCGAGCCGGACAGCAGCCATCGTTTTTCGTCAATCTCCACGCAGCTCAAATCCATCATGTGACGTTCGGTCACCGTTCCCAGCATGCTCACCGCGCCCATCACCAGAGCGAACCGTTCGGGCCCGGCGCATCCACTCCCCAAAATCACACCCGCTCCATCGGGAAGAGCGGGGAACCACTCCGCCCCTTCGAATGCCGGCGGCGGACACAACGAGTCATCCTGCGCCGCTCCCACCACCGCGCCAACCGGAAATCCTGCCGCGCGTACCAGCCGGTGCATTTCGTCGAGACAGTCCGCCGAGGCATTCACCCTCTTCGGCAATTGCGCCGAGTACCCCTCCACACGCCTCGCCCCCGAGTCGAACAGCAGCGCCCGCACAACGTCCACCGCTACATCGAGAACTACAATGTAGGGGTTAACCATGCTGGCCCGGGTGCTCAAAACCATTTCTCGTTATAATATGCTGCCCGAAGGCTCCCGCGTGCTGGTCGCCGTCTCCGGCGGCGCGGATTCCGTGTGTTTACTGCATGTCTTAAGAGAACTCGCTCCCGCCTCCCTCGCCGGGGTGGCGCATTTCAATCACAAATGGCGAGCCGAAGCCTCCGATGAAGACGAGCGTTTCGTCGCCAGTCTTGCCTCCCGCCTCGGTCTGCCCTTCTTTCGAGCTGAAGCGGTCCCCGCATCTGGAAATCTCGAACAGAATGCCCGCCGCGCGCGCCTTGCGTTTTTCGCGACACTCGGCACAACTGTCGCCCTCGGCCACACTCGCGACGATCAGGCCGAGACCGTGCTCTACCGCTTCCTCCGCGGCTCCGGCCTCGCCGGATTAGCCGGCATTGCACCCGCCGCCAACGGAATCATTCGTCCTCTCCTCGATATCACGCGCGTCGAGGTGGAACAGTTCCTCCGCTCCCGCAACATCCCCTGGCGCGAGGACGCCACCAATCTCGACCCCCGCTTCGCCCGCAATCGCATCCGCCACGAGCTGCTCCCGCAACTAGCCCGCGACTGGAACCCGCAAATCACCGAGACTCTCGCCCGCCTAGCCGATCTAGCGCAAGAAGAAGAATCCTGGTGGACCTCCGAAATCAACCGCATCGAACTCCTCGCCGTTAACGGTGCAATTGAACTGCGATCCGACCAGATCTTCCGTGGCGCACGCACTCGTGCGTGCCGCGTCGACACTTGTGTCGACGCCCGATCTTCCCGCCTCCCGCGATCCCTGGCCCGCCGCCTGATCCGCCGAGCCATCGCCCTAGCCAAAGGCGATCTCCGCCGCATCGATTACAACCATGTCGAAGCGGTCCTCAACCTAAAACGCCAAATCCGCCTCCCCGGCCTCACAGTAACGAGGTCGTTCGACTGGCTCCGATTCGCCCCCTCAGCCTCGATCGCCCTGCCCGCACCCCTCGAAATCACCCGGCCCGGCACCTACCCCTCCCCCGACGGCCTCACCCAAATCTGCGTCGAAGTCGCTCAATCCGATGCCTGTGCTACGCTGAACTTGGAAGCATGCCGTACTTGTTGGCCTCTTGTTTTGCATGGATGGCGGCCCGGTGACCATTACCGTCCTCAGGGACACTCCCGCGATCGCAAGATCCAGGAAATGTTTCAAAAGGCGCGTGTGCCCTCCTGGAGGCGGGCTTCCTGGCCGATTCTTCGAAGTAGGGATAAAATCGTGTGGTCGCGCCAGTTCGGCCTCGCCGACGAGTTCTCGGGGGTCATGGAAATCCGGGAGATTACGCTTTCATGAACCTAATTGCGAATGACGGCGTCTATTGTAAGTAGTAACTTTGGTCGGGAGATTTATGAATTCATCGAGTGTTCGTAACGGAGTCCTGTGGCTGGTCATCCTGTGCCTGGTGATTCTGGTCTATTTTGCTTTCAGAAGCAGCAAAGCCACCGGTCTCAATCCGCAGTTCTCGGAGCTGGTCAATGACGTGAAAGCAGGCAAGGTGGATTCCGCCACCATGTCCGCCACCGGCGAGATCTCCGGGAAGATGAAGAATGGCGATGTGTTCCACTCCAACGTCCCGCCCACCTACAACGACTTCACCACCCTGCTGCTCGAAAAGGGCGTGCTCGTCAAAGTCGATAAGGATAACGGCGCCAGTTGGGTAGGGATTCTGGTCAATGCCATCCCCTTCGTTCTCCTGCTCGGATTCTGGATTTTCATGATGCGCCAGATGCAGAGCGGCGGCAATAAAGCCCTCAGCTTCGGCAAGAGCCGCGCCCGTCTGCACTCCTCGCAACAGAAAAAGGTGACCTTCAAAGACGTTGCCGGCGTCGAGGAAGCCAAGGAAGAGTTGCAGGAGATCATCGACTTCCTGCGTGAGCCTCAGAAGTTCCAAAAGCTCGGCGGACGTATCCCCAAAGGCGTGTTGCTGATCGGTTCGCCCGGCACCGGCAAGACGCTGCTCGCCCGTGCGATTGCCGGCGAGGCAAACGTGCCGTTCTTCTCCATCTCCGGTTCGGATTTTGTGGAAATGTTCGTCGGCGTCGGCGCCAGCCGCGTCCGCGATCTGTTCGAGCAAGGTAAGAAGAACGCTCCCTGCATCATCTTCATCGACGAAATCGACGCCGTCGGCCGCCATCGTGGCGCTGGCTTGGGCGGCGGACATGACGAGCGCGAGCAGACCCTCAACCAGTTGCTGGTCGAGATGGACGGATTCGAATCGAACGAAGGCGTGATCCTGATCGCCGCGACGAATCGCCCCGATGTGCTCGATCCCGCGCTGCTGCGCCCTGGCCGCTTCGATCGCCGCGTGATCGTCGGACACCCCGATGTGAAGGGCCGCGAAGCCATCCTCCGCGTCCATACCAAGAAGGTTCCTTTGTCCGACGATGTGGACCTGACCGTTCTCGCCCGCGGTACACCGGGCTTCGCCGGAGCCGATCTGGCCAATCTGGTCAATGAAGCCGCGCTGGTAGCCGCGCGCCAGAATCGCAAAGTCGTCACCCAGTGGGATTTCGAACTGGCGAAAGATAAAGTGATGATGGGCGTCGAGCGCAAGAGCCTCATCATCAGCGACGAGCAGAAGAAAGTCACCGCGTATCACGAGGCCGGCCACGCACTGGTCGCCGCCCTGACCCCCAGCGCGGATCCTCTGCACAAAGTAACCATCATCCCGCGCGGCATGGCGCTTGGCCTGACCATGCAGCTTCCACTCGACGACAAGCAGACCTACCGCAAGGAATTTCTCGAAGCGGATCTGGCCATCCTGATGGGCGGCCGCATCGCCGAGGAGCTCTTCCTCCATCACATGACCACCGGCGCCAGCAACGATATTGAGCGCGCTACGGACATGGCTCGTAAAATGGTTTGCGTCTGGGGCATGAGCGAACTGGGTCCCTTGAGCTTCGGCAAGCGCGAGGAGCAGATTTTCCTGGGCCGCGAAATCGCCCAGCACCGCGATTACAGCGAAGAAACCGCCATCCGTATCGACGAGCAAGTGAAAAAGCTGGTCGAAGGCGGCTATCAGCGCGCCAAGAAACTCATCGAAGAGCGTGGCGACGCATTGGAGCGCATCGCGCTCGCGCTGCTCGAACGCGAAGTCCTCGATGGCGCCGAAGTGACGCAGTTGATCAACGGACAGACCCTCGCCGCCGTGCAGCCCCCTCCCACAGGCGACGGCACGCAGCAGGTCATCAAGCCCGAAAAGCCCGATGCCGGCCGCCGCACCCCCGGTATGCTCGAAGGCGGACCCCAGCCTGCGTGATTCGCCGCTCGCGCGAAAACCTGGACAGACTTCTCTGTCCCAAGGCGCCACGATCTCCCGCCTGGGCGCTCCACTCCTTGACGCCGCGTGGACAGAGCGGTCTGTCCCGGCTTTCGCCCCATGATTCCTCCGTTCCCCCTCTATCTGTTTGACCTCGACGGCACCCTGGTGGACTCCGCCGCCGACATCTGCGGAACGATTCAACAAGTCCTCCACGCCTGCGGACGCCGCGATGTTTCAGACGCCCTGCTCCGCCGCTACATCGGCCGCCATCTGATCGATCTCTTCACCGACCTGGAGTTCCCGCCCGAATCGATCGACCAGATGGTCGCCGACTATCGCGCCATTTACACCGCGGGAGGCCACGTAAATACCACTGTTTATCCCGGCGTCGTGGAAATGCTCCGCGGTCTCGGCGGCTTAAAGTCAACCGCGACCACCAAAGGAACTCCGACCACAAGAGTCATTCTTGAAAAATTCGACCTTATAAAATATTTCAATCACGTCCAGGGAACCGACGGATTTCCCGCCAAACCCGAGCCCGACGTGATTCTTAAGTCACTCGAAATATTGGGAGTTTCGCCTCGGGAATGCCTCATGATCGGCGACGCTCCCAGCGATATGGAAGCCGGCCGCCGCGCCGGTGTCCAAACCTGTGCCGTTCGTTACGGTTACGGCGATCTTGAAGCAATGGCGGGATTTAAGCCGGATTTCTGGATCGATCACCCATCTGAATTAATCCATTAAATAGGCTAAAATGGTACCAGAAGTCCTCGTTGTGACTTACGACCGATTGAGGACAACACAATGATACAAACAGACAAGCAATTTCTAATAGCCAGTGACTTCGACCAGACCCTGAGTTTCCATGACTCCGGGATTATTTTAAGCGAAATGCTGGGCATCTCCGGTTTCGAGGAAAAGATCGCCGGCCTTTCGAACATCCACCTGGTGCAGCAGGGCGGCGAACTCGCCTATCTCGTGCTCCACGACCCCGAGTACCGCCGCGTACGCAAAGAACATTTGATCGAGGCCGGCAAGCGCGTCCGCCTCAAGCCCAACATCCGCCTGCTATCCCAACTTCTTGATAGCTTGGAAGGATACAAATTTTCCTTCTACGTGATCTCCGCCGCGCCGGTCGAGGTGATCCAATCCGCCCTCGAAGGAATCGTGCCGCCCGACCACATTTTCGGCACCCGGTTCCGCTACGCCGAATCGGGCGAGATCCAGTCCATTGAGCAGGTCCCCGCCGGCTACGGCAAAGTCGCGGTGCTCGAAGATCTCACGGCAAAGCTGCAAATCAGCCACAACCGCGTCATTTACGTCGGCGACGGCAGCTCCGACGTCCACGTCATGCTGCACGTCAACCGCCGCGAAGGCCTCACCATCGCCGTGTCGGAAAATAAATACATCACGCAAATCGCCAAGCGCACCATCCTTTCCGACGACGCTCTGAGCGTGCTGATTCCCGTGCTCGAAGACGTCGCCGGCTGGCCTTCGTCGAAGATCCGCGCGCTGTTCGAATCGCAGGGATTCGTTCTCCAGGAATGGGAAAAAGTCCGCACCGATTCACTCACCATTTCCCAGACCTCTTCCCCCGAACCGGGGAACGCGTGAAGAGCGATTGGATAGGTTGGCTGGCCACCGCTGTTTTCATGACCTCGTATCTTTCGAAAAATCCGGCCATGTTGCGCCGCATTCAATCGCTGGCCTCGTGCCTCTGGCTTACGTATGGAGTCATGATCCACTCCGTGCCGATGATCGTCGCGAACTTTCTCGTCGCGGCGGTCGCGCTCTATTCGTCCTTCAACGCGGCCAAATCCAGCCGCCCCGTATAAATCGCCATGCCCACCGCGGCGTGAATATTCATCGCCTTCAGAGCGCGAATATCGTCCATCGTCGTGATGCCGCCCGCCGCGGTGATCTCATGGGAGGTCGCCGTGCGCAGCCTCCGAAACCAGTCGAGATCGGTCCCTTGCATCATCCCTTCCTTGTCGACATAGGTGCACAGGAACCCTCCGCAATAGGGCTCCAGTCGCCCGATGACTTCTTCAGCCGTGAACTCCGTCGCCTCCTGCCAGCCCTTCACGACGATCTTTCCTAGCTTGGAATCGAGCGCGATAATAACCTTCTCAGGCGTCACCGCGGCCGCGATCTCATCGATCTCCGGAGTAAATGCAGCCGTCCCGACAATTACCCGATGCGCCCCTTGCTCGATCAATTTCCGAGCGCGCCCGGCGCTTCGGACTCCTCCGCCGATGCGGCACTTCGCACGCGACGCCAGCAGCTCCACCAGCGCGTGATTCTCACCCTTCCCCATCGCCGCATCGAGGTCGATCACTTGAATCTCGGGAAACCCCGCAAACTTCACGAGCATCTCAAGAGGCGCGTCACCCTCCAGCGCCTTATCGCGCCCCTGCACCAGTTGCACGACTTTTCCGTCCATCAGATCGATGCACGGAATAATCACAATCGCACCGTCTCGCCGTGCCCGTACAGAAAGCTTTTGAGATCGCCAACCGTATACGTCCCATAGTGAAAAATCGACGCGGCCAGTGCGGCATCGGCGCCCGCGTCGCGAAATACTTCCAGGAAATCCTCCGGCTTGCCCGCGCCTCCGGACGCGATCACGGGCACTCGCGTCGCTTCCCTAACCGCCTTGGTCAGCGCGCAATCGAAACCCGTTTGCACGCCGTCGGTGTCCATCGACGTCAGTAAAATCTCGCCCGCGCCAAGCTGTTCTCCGCGCCGCGCCCACTCGATCGCGTCGATGCTCTCGTCATCGCGCCCACCACGCGTGAACACGTTCCAACCCCCATTTTTATTGCGCCGCGCATCGATGGCCAGCACCACCGCCTGCGCTCCGAACTCGCGCGATAACTCCGAAATCAACTCCGGCCGTCGCACCGCCGCCGTGTTGACGCTCACCTTGTCCGCGCCCGCATGAAGAATCTTCCGCGCATCTTCCACTCGTCGAATTCCTCCTCCGACAGTCAGAGGAATAAAAACCTCGCGCGCCGTGCGGGCCACCACGTCGACCATCGTGCCACGATCGTCGCTCGACGCCGTGATATCGAGAAACACCAGCTCATCCGCTCCTTGCTCGTTGTAGCGAGCAGCCAGCTCGACAGGATCCCCGGCGTCCCGCAGATTCACAAACTTCACGCCCTTCACCACACGCCCGCCCGTTACATCGAGGCACGGAATAATGCGCTTTACGAGCATGCAAAATTGCTCATCATCTTCAATCCCACCGCGCCCGATTTCTCCGGATGAAATTGCACCGCGTGAATATTGTCGTGCTCCAAAACCGCCGTAAACCGTACCCCGTATTTGCAAGTCGCCGACGCCTCCGGCACCGCGGGAGCATAAAAACTATTCGCGAAGTAAACGTAAGGCGTATCGCCCGTTCCCTCCATCAGCCGCGATTCGCGCGATTCGCGCGCCCGTTCGAGCGAGTTCCACCCCATGTGAGGCACCCGTCGATCGCCGCCAAATCGTTCGATGCGCCCTTCGAAAAGCCCCAGCCCGCGCGCCTCCGGAGCCTCGGCGCTCGATTCAAAAAGCGCCTGCAATCCCAGGCAAATTCCAAGAAATGGCACGCCCGCGTTGATTCGCTCGACCAGCGCGCCGCGTACCTGCATTTCATCCAGCGCGCGCATCATCTGCCCGAAATGTCCCACGCCCGGCAAAATAATCTTCGTGGCTCGACGCAGCGTATCCGCATCGTGCACCAGTTCATACTCCGCGCCAATTGCGCCCAGCGTATTCTCAACCGACCGCAAATTCCCCGCGCCGTAATCGAGAATCGAAATCACAATAGACCCTTTGTCGACGGCAGTTGATCTTTCAATCGCGCGTCCTTCGAGCACGCATACTTCATCGCGCGCGCGAAACACTTGAAAATCGCCTCGATTTTGTGATGATTGGAGCGTCCATAGAGCACCTTCACGTGCACATTCGCCCCCGCCTTGTTCACGAAACCGTCGAAGAAATCATGCACCAGCTCCGTTTGCAGATCGCCGACCATCCGCACCTTCACGCGATCCTTATAAACCAGCGCGGGCCGTCCGCCCAAATCAAGGGCGACCACCGCGAGCGTTTCATCCATAGCCTGAACGAAATAACCCGCGCGATTGATCCCTTTCCGGTCGCCCAAAGCCTTTTGGAAAAGCTCGCCCAGCACGATTCCTATGTCTTCCACCGTGTGATGCTGATCCACATCCAGATCGCCGTCGCACTTCAGTGTCAGATCGAAGCCGCCATGCTTGGTAAATAGTTCCAGCATGTGATCGAAAAAGCGAATACCAGTGGAAATGTTGTAGAGGCCGAGCCCCTCAATTTTCAAACTTGCTTTGATGCGGGTCTCTTTTGTGTTCCGTTCAACAGACGCTTTTCTCACAGCGCACCTTCGATTGCATTAATGTTTTCGATAATCGCGATTGCATTCTCCCGCTCAAACAGCCTAACCAAATCGCCGCGCCGCGAGTGCGATTCCGCGGCGATTCCAATAAACGGCACGCCCGCCGCGCTCGCCGACCGTGCATCGTCCACCGTGTCGCCAACGTAGATCAGCTTGCGTCCCGGCTTCATGCGTTGAATGGAATGCAACCCATCGGGCGCGGGTTTCCCGTTCACAATGTCGTCCGAACAGATGATTGGATCGAACCGGCAATCGCACGCGAAGCGCTTCAAGGAAATATCCGCTTCATAACGAAGACGCCCCGTGAAAATCGCCAGCTCATAACGGGTCAGCAAGCGCTCCATCAGGCCGGTTTCCGGAAACCAGCGTTCGCGCCGAATCAGCCCGTCACCGCTTTTTCCAAGGAAGCGTTCGTTGAATTGACTCACCACGTCGCCATATTCGAGATTCGTTCCCAGGTCGGCGGCGATCTTCTGCGAAAGCGCCCAGTCGTTATTCCAGCCGCCCTGATTCTTGTATTCCTGAATCAGATCGCGCGTAATCTGCTGCCCGGTGAAATGCGCTACCGTCTGCACGATCGCCTCGCGATAGCTTTCCGATACCTCGGTCAACACGCCGTCCATATCAAATACAATCAGCGTGTCCACAGTGTTTGAAGCTCCTCTAAAAATCGCTCGATCTGCGCCCGCGTGCCGATGGTGACCCTCACGCATCCGGGAATCTCATAACTCCGGTCGCGTACCAGCACGCCGCTCCCTCGCAAAGCGTCGCGAATCGGAATGGCGCGATCGCCTAAGTAAAACAGAATGAAATTCGCCTCGCTCGGAAATGTTTTTATGCCGAGCTTGTGAAGTCCCTCATACGTAAGCGCCCGTGCCGCAAGTACCTCGTCGACGTAGCTCTCGACATACGCGCGATCGCGAACCGCGGCGCGCGCGGCAAGAGCGGCCATCGTGTTCACGCTGTAAGGCGACTGCGCTTTCTTCAGCCATTGTATGTTTTGCGCCCCTGAAAACAGGCATCCGCAGCGCATCGCGGCCATCCCGTACACTTTCGAAAACGTCCGGCTGACGAATAGATTGGAGTGCTCGCGAATCCACGGCAGCGCGGTGATCTCGCAGAATTCAAAGTAAGCCTCGTCGATCAGCACCGCCGCATTCGGAGCGGCTGCGAGAATTTTGCGAACGCCGTCGAGGTCGATGGTGGTCCCGGTCGGATTGTTTGGATTCGCGATCAGCACCGCGCGCTTTGCGGGTGTGATCGCGGCAAGCAACTCGTCCATCGGAAACGCGAACGTCTCCGAGTGGTAACCCACTTCAAGAACGGTCGCGCCGGCGACCTCGGCATAGAAGCGATACATCGCGTAGGAAGGTTTCAACACCACCACTTCATGGCCATCGTCGACAAACGTATTCACCAATACTTGAATCGCTTCATCGGTGCCGTTGGTCAGCGTGAACTCGTCTTCGCCGACTCCAAAAAATACCGCCAGCTCGTGCCTCGCGTCGGCATATTCGGGATAAATCGAGAGCTGCGAAGCGCTCAGATGCTCGCGCAGAAACTCGACGACGGCAGGCGAACAGCCTACCGTGTTCTCGTTAAAATCGAGCCGCAATTTCCCGTCGCGCCCCGCGCTCGGCGGAGAATACGGAGCCATTTTGCGGACGGCCGCGCGCGGTTCAAGCATGTGCACGCGCCTCCACGGACCGCGCGTGCGCTTCCAACCCTTCGGCCCTTGCGAGCGTCGTAATCGCGGGCGTCAGCGCGGCAAGAGCGGCCGGCGAGAGTGCCTGAACCGAAATTATTTTGACGAAATCGACAGTGGACAGTCCGCCGCGCAATCGCGCCGCGCCCGAAGTCGGCAGTACGTGGTTCGGTCCCGACGCATAATCGCCCGCCGCCTCGGGACTCAATGGCCCCAAAAAAACCGCGCCCGCGTGCCTGATTCCTCCTAGCAGTGCGGCATCGTGTAATGCCAAATGCTCCGGCGCCAGCCCATTTGAAAATTCGATGGCGCGTTCCATCGCATCGACAATCACGATCGCGCCGTTGTTTTCGATCGAAGGCCGCGCGACCGCCGCGGTGGGCAGCGTCGCGAGCTGGCTCTCGATTTCTTCCGCGACCGCCGCTGCCAGCGTTCGCGATGTCGTCAACAAAATCGACGACGCGTCGACATCGTGCTCCGCTTGCGCCAGCATGTCCGCTGCAATCCATTTCGCATTGCCTTCGGCCGCGATGATGACGATCTCGGTGGGGCCGGCCACGAAGTCGATGCCGACTTCGCCGGCGATCAGTTTCTTCGCGGCGGCTACATAAATGTTGCCCGGCCCAACGATGCGGTCGACGCGCGGAACCGTCTCTGTCCCATATGCCAGCGCCGCGATCGCTTGCGCACCGCCCATGCGAAACAGATGCGTGACTCCCAACCACTTGGCGATGCCGAGGATTTCCGCACTTGGATTCGGACACGCAACGCACGTCGTCGCGACGCCTGCGACCTGCGCCGGAATCACGGTCATCAGCAGCGTCGATGGCAATGGATAGCGCCCCGCGGGAATATACGCGCCCATCGAATCGAGCGGCCGCACGATCTGCCCGAGCCTGCGCCCATCGGGGTATTCGATGAATCCTTCTACGGGAAATTGCGTCCGCGCGTGCTCGCGAATATTTGCCGCGGCGGCTTCGATGGCTTGTTGCATCTGTCGCGTCAGCGATCCTTCGACGCACATTCGAACGCTATCGCCCGAGAATCCGTCGAATTTGCGCGCGTATTCGAGCAGTGCCGCGTCGCCGCGTTTTCGGACATCCGCGAGGATTGGAGCGACGATGCGCTCGGCTTCTTCGAGGCGCACGGACTTGCGCGTAATCAAGGCCGCCGCATCTTTATGATCGAGAATTCGGATCATCACATCACGATTTTATTCAGAGGATACTCGACAATGCCCTGCGCGCCCGCTTCTTTGAGGCGCGGAATAATCGTGCGCACGGTCATTTCATCGAGGATCGTATTCACGGCCAGCCATTTGTCGTCGCTCAGCGTGGAGATGGTCGGATTTTTCAGCGCGGGAAGCACGGCGATCACGGCCGCTAAATTTGCTCTTTCAACGTTCAGCATCAGCCCGACTTTGCCCAGAGCATTGATCGCGCCTTCGAGCAACATCCGAATATCTTCAAGCTTGCGTCTTTTTGAAGGCTCCTTCCAGGAGCCCACGTTAGCGATCAACTGAGTGTTCGATTCCAGCACGGTCTCAATGATGCGCAGTTTATTCGCGCGGAGAGACGATCCCGTCTCCGTCACTTCAACAATGGCGTCGGCCAGCTCCGGAGGCTTCACTTCGGTGGCGCCCCAACTGAATTCGACCTTCGCCGTCACGCCGTTGGCAGCTAGATAACGCTTGGTTGCGGAGACCAATTCAGTCGCGATGATCTTCCCTTCGAGATCCTTCACGCTTTGAAAGGGCGAACCATCGGGCACCGCCAGCACCCACCGCACTTTTCCAAAACTCTGTTTCGCGTAGATCAGATCGGCTACCGTTTCGACCTTCGCTTCGTTTTCTTCCACCCAGTCGCGGCCAGTTAGTCCGGCGTCGAGCACGCCGTCTTCGACGTAGCGAGCCATTTCCTGCGCGCGAATCAGCATGCACTCAATCTCGGGATCGTCGATGGCCGGAAAGTACGAGCGGCTGCTGGTGGTGATTTGAAAACCTGCGCGGCGAAACAAATCGACGGTCGCGTTTTCGAGGCTGCCTTTGGGAATTCCGAGTTTCAACATGTTAGTAAACCGTGGCCGGATCGTAGGCGCGCTCTTCTGTCACTTTCCATTCGGCGCCGTCGAGATGTCGGAAAAAGCAGCTCTCGTAGCCTTCGTGGCACACGCCGGGGCCGACGGCTTCGACCTTAATCAACACGGCATCGCGATCGCAATCGGTGGAAAGTTCTTTCACTACTAACTTGTGGCCGGACGTTTCGCCTTTCAACCATAGCTTGTTGCGGGAGCGGCTATAAAAGGTCACGAAGCCGGTTTCGACGGTCTTTCGCCAAGCCTCTTCATTCATGAAGCCGACCATCAGGACGCGTCCTGTTTTGTGATCCTGCACGACCGTGGCAACCAGGCCGTCGAGTTTGCTGAAATCTAATTGCATGTGTGTAAACCAAATAAAAAAGCCCACCGTTTTGCGGGCGGGCTCTTTGACGTTTCGTTCAATTTCGTTTTTAAGAGAGAGCCCGTCGCGGTTTGGGATGGCGATGATGCATGGGGCCGCTCATTAAATTTTAGAGTAGCAGAGCTTGTTCCAGATCCGCAACGATATCCTCGACCGCTTCAATGCCGGTGGAGATGCGGATGAGGCCGTCGCCGATGCCGAGGCGGTGGCGCATTTTGGCGGAGATTTCGCGGTGCGAAGCCATCGCGGGATAGAGCGCCATGGTGTGCACGTCTCCAAGGGACGTCGCGGGGACGATCATTTTGAGCGCCTCCATGAAGCGAAAGACCTCGGGTTTACCGGCGTCCTTCAGATCGAACGCGAGCATCGCGCCTTGCAGGTTTTTGGGGAACAATCGCGCGATGGTCGCGGCGTCGGGATGTTTGGGATCGCCGGTGAAGTAGACGCGCTCGACTCGCGGATGCTCGGAGAGCCACGATGCGACTTTGCACGCGTTGGCGCATTGACGCTCGACACGCAGGGGCATGGTTTTTATTCCGCGCATCGTCAGATAGCTGTCGAACGGGCCCATCGTGGGACCGATGGTGCGCGAAAGGGTACGAACGATCGGGAAATTCTCGGCGTCGGAGATGATCACGCCGCCCAGCACGTCGCCGTGGCCGGCCATATATTTCGTCGCGCTGTGAACCACGATGCTCGCGCCGAGTTCGAGCGGGCGGACCATCATGGGAGTGGCGAAGGTGTTGTCGACGATCAGCGGGGCGGCGGCGCGGCGGCAGATCTCCGCGATTTTGTCCATCGCGCCGACGCGCAGCAGCGGATTCGATACCGTCTCCATGATGACCGCACCGGGCTTAGTTTCGACGATGGCTTGCTCGAAGGCGGCGAGATCGCAGACGTCGGCAAAGGATGTTTCGACGCCGAGAGGGCCGAAAATACTGAGTAATAAATTGGTGGTCGATCCGTAAAGCGCGTTGGCGGCGACGACGCGTTTTGGACGGTCAAGGATCGCGGCGAGGATGCCGAGATGCAGCGCGCTCATGCCGGAAGCGCAGGCGATTGCACCGGCTCCGCCTTCGAGCTCATTCACCAGATCGGCTAGGGCGTTGCGCGTCGGATTATCATATCGTCCATAAGACTGGCCCTCTTCTTCGCCGCCGAAAATGCGGTCGAGGGTGTCCATCGAGTCGTAGACGTAGCTGGTCGCGGTGTGGATCGGCGTCGTGGTAGGCACACAGCCTGCGCCGCGTTTACGGTCGGAGAAGTGGACGGCTTTGGTTTCGAATTTCATGACCGCTTCCAGCGCACCCCTTCCTTGGTGTCTTCTAAAATGATTCCCTGAGCCGCGAGATCCTTGCGGACCTGATCGGCTCGCGCGAAATCCTTCGATTTTTTGGCGGCGTTGCGTTCGGCGATTTTCGATTCGACGTCGGCATCCGATAATCCATCGGCGCTGGAGGTGGGTTTCAATACGTCGAAGACGGAATCGAAACGGGTGAGGAATTCGAATGCGGCGGGGGTGTTGCCGTTCAGGAATTCGCCGGAGTCCATGGCAGTGTTGGTATCGCGGACGTATTCAAAGACGGCGCCGAGCGCTTCGGCGGTGTTCAAATCGTCGTCTAGCGCGTCGTCGAAAGCCTTGGTCGCGCCGTAGGTTCGGGCGATCAGTTTTTCGTTGACGCCGTCCGCCAGCTTCGCGGTTTCGAGGCGCAGCTTGTAGTTCCGGAGACGATCGATCGAGGTTGCGGCGGCCTTGAGACCATCGAAGGTGAAGTTCAATTTCTTGCGATAGGGGACCGCGGCTAGCTGGTAACGGATCACTTCCGGGGTATAACCCATGGCGAGAACATCGCGCAAAGTGTAGAAATTTCCCAGCGATTTCGCCATTTTTTGCCCGTCGATGGAGAGATGCTCGGCGTGCAGCCAGAAGCGGACGAACGGTTTTCCGGTGAGGGCTTCCGATTGGGCGATCTCATTTTCGTGATGCGGAAAGGTCAGATCGACGCCGCCGGTGTGGATGTCGAGCGTCTCGCCGAGGTACTTCATCGCCATCACGGAGCACTCGATATGCCAGCCGGGACGGCCGGGGCCGAGAGGGGTTTGCCAGGCAGGCTCGCCGTCTTTTTGGGCTTTCCAGAGGACGAAATCGCGGGCGTCGGCTTTGTCGTATTCGTCGACGTCGACGCGGGCGCCGGAGCGGATGCCGCTGAAATCGTTGTGGGAAAGCTTGCCGTAGGTTGGAAAATTCGCGATGCGGTAGTAGACGGAGCCCTCGCTTACATAGGTAAAACCGAGGTCGCGAAGCTTCTCGATGGCGACGGCCATGTCGTCGATGTGCTCCGTTGCCTTGACCAGGCGCTCCGGGCGTTCGAGGCGAAGGGCGGCGGTGTCGTCGAGGAATGCCTGGGTATAAACAGAGGTGTACTCGGCGATGGATTTATGTTCGGCGGCGGCGTTGCGGATGATTTTATCCTCGACGTCGGTGATGTTCATCACATGGTCGAGCTGGTATCCGCGGGCGCGCAGCCAGCGGCGGAGAATGTCTTGAAACGTGAAGGTCCGCAGATTTCCGATATGGACGAAATTGTACACGGTAGGCCCACAGGTGTACATTCTGACCACATTTCCGTGGAGCGGAGCGAAGAGCTCGAGTTGTTGCGTAAGAGTGTTGTAGAAACGCAGGGCCATGGCTAGGATGTCTTATTATCCTAGCAGCCAGGAGCACACTCCCAGCGTCGCCATGAGTGGCGACGCGGCACGCACGAGTGCGTGCGCCACAAAAAAACCAGAATTTCAGAGTTTGGGCAGCCTTGCGACTGCCCGCCCCCCTAGGGCGCCCAAATCCGTGTGATCACTCTCACGGCAAAGTCCACTGAAAGAGACGTAGGTTCTCCCCGATCCAATATGACAATCCGTCTAGGGCCTCGAGGACTTTAACGGATCACGAACCAGGCATCCACCGGGAGACTCCTGGCTT
>Ga0182024_10002499_pt1 | contig 45459 bp, 44 predicted proteins | sample P32metaG_FD_120480 | JGI IMG/M metagenome (GOLD analysis project Ga0182024, IMG submission 120480) | Permafrost microbial communities from Stordalen Mire, Sweden - P3-2 metaG (Illumina Assembly) | ecosystem: Environmental > Terrestrial > Soil > Wetlands > Permafrost | place: Sweden: Stordalen... | reverse complement strand
TCGACTCGCTGAGCTCGCGGCTCTTGATGATGTTGTTGAGAGCGCCGATCACCTTTTGCTCGTGACCGGCGAAGGTGTGCACGATGTACCAGCGACCAGGTCGGTCAAAGGCGCTTTCGACAACGGGCTCGTCGTCACCGTCGTCGAGGATCGTGACTTCCAGGATCTCCTCGTCGACGATTACTGCGTCGGTCGCTTCTTCGGGGGGGGTTTCGACGTCGCTCATATCGGCCTACTTAACAAAGAGGAACGTAACGAACTTGGAGAATCCGAATCCGAGTCCAAAGACGAGCGAGGTCATGAGAATCAAAACGAAGAGCACGATGGTGGTGTAGTTGATGACCTCGGGCCGCGTGGGCCACGAGACTTGACGCATCTCTTCACGAATCTGACGAAAGAACTCGCGGGGCGTGGCCCGATCACTGCGGCGACGTTGCACGTCTTGAGTGGTGGTGCGGCGAGTCGGGGCGGCGCCGTCGGCGCCGACCTGTCCTTGTCGCTGCATCAATCGCTTCTGTTCGCGGTTCATCTCACGTCTCTCGTTTGTACTTCGTTACGTCCATCGAAAACCATCTTCGAGCAGGGCAGGAGGGACTCGAACCCCCAACCACCGGTTTTGGAGACCGGTGCTCTACCAATTGAGCCACTGCCCTCTGGAGCCACGCGCCACGAAGTGGACGTGTCCCTAGGGACGTCAATCGTACCACCCAGGCCGTGTAACCCTCCTAGACGGCAGTGGGTCAGTTTGATTAGTCAGTCGGCGCGGCGGCGAAGTCGACGTCGCTGGTCTTGACCGTTCCAGCCGTGCGCCCCGGCGCGGTCTGGTACTTCCAATAGAGATTGGTGTGGGCGATCACCGCTTCGGGCGGCGGCGCCCCCCATTCGGCGCCGTCCTCGGTCGTGTGAGCGTCGCTGACCAGTGTCGTGTCGTAGCCGCGCACGAACGCACCGTGGAGCGTCGAGCGAATACAGGCGTCGGTCTGGGCACCCGTCACGACTAGTCGCCCGATCCGGAGTTCGCCGAGCACCGTTTCGAGGTTGGTGTCTTCAAAGGAGTCGCCGTAGTTCTTCTCGATGAGCGCCTCAACGTCGTTAGGCACCAGTTCGGGCACGATGCGCCACTCGTCGCTGTCCTTTACTAAGCCTTCGCTGGAATGCCGCACCCAGACGACGGGGACGTGTTCGCGGCGCGCCCGGTCGACGAGGCTCGCGATGTTGGCAACGACGGCGTCGCGCTCGTAAGCGTCCTTGACGACACTGTTTTGCACGTCGACGACGAGGAGGGCGGTATTTGGTCGGTTCTCAAGTGTCGTCATGGGCTCTACTTTCACCGTGTCTAGACGCCACTAATGGTACGTGAGCTTGGCCCTCGCAATCCAGCGGGGCCCGGGGACGGGTCAATCGCGAATTGCCCAGCGTTGCGCAGTCGATTGATTCAAACTCCCCCACTACCCTCCTAGCGGGTCTCCTTGTGCAGGGTGTGCTTGCGCTCCCACTGGCAGTACTTCTTCATTTCCACACGCTCCCGGTCGTTGATCTTGTTCTTGGTCGTGATGTAGTTGCGCCGCTTGCAGTCCTCACAGGCCAAGGTCACCTGGATGCGCTTTTCGTTCTTCGCCATTTCTCTCTCCTTCGGTACTGCCTGGGCCCTGCTTGGTGCCTGGTAGCGGCGGCGGGAGTCGAACCCGCGACACCACGATTATGAGCCGTGTGCTCTAACCACCTGAGCTACGCCGCCTGGCGAGCCCTCTGTCGGGGTTGAACCGACGACCCCTTCCTTACCATGGAAATGCTCTACCACTGAGCTAAGAGGGCATCCGCGATAAAAAAGCCGCGAGGGTGAATTGTACTACCTCCGGGCCCCTTTCTTCCAACCCCGTCGCGGTACCCTTGACGCTAATGAGGACGCGCCTGGTCGAACTTGACGACGCCGGGGCGCTCATGAACATCTTGAACCCCGAGGTCGTCGAGACCAGCGTCTCATTCGACCTCGTGCCCAAATCGCTCGAAGAACAGCGCCAGTGGATCCTTTTGCACCAAGCGACCCACCCCTGCATCGTCGCGGTGAACGAGGAGGACGAGCTGGGCGAACGTGGGGCGAGGGGCGAGCGAATACTCGGTTTCGCGTCGGTCTCGCCCTTTCGTGAGCGTCCGGCGTACGCCACGACGGTGGAGAACTCGGTGTACGTGTTTCGAGCGGCGAGAGAACGTGGTGTCGGTGAGGTTTTGCTAAAGGAACTGCTCAGAACGGCCAATGAGTCGGGCTTTCACTCGGTCATCGCTCGCATCGTGGGAGAGAACGCCGGCTCCATCCGCCTGCACGAAAAGTGTGGCTTCACCCTGGTGGGCACCGAGATTGAAGTCGGACGCAAGCACGGGCGCTGGCTCGACGTGGTGGAGTATCAGTTCGTTGTCGACTCGCCGAGGTAGCCGGCCGGTTCGAGTTCTCTCTGCGCCCACGACCACTGGGTCCAGCGTCCCATGGGCAACAACAACACCCCTCCAAGAATCGCCACGGCCAGGGCGATCAACAGTGGATTGGAGTGCACCAGTCCACTGAGGAGTTGACGTCCACCGGGCAGGCCGATAAAAGGACCGGTGATCGAGAGAAGGAGCAGCCAAAAGTGCTCACGGCCCTGGTAACTCGCGGCCAGCACCACGAGCCCCCAGGCCAGGTACCACGGCTGCACCACGGGCCCGAGTTCAACAAAGAGGATGAGCGACAGCCCGAGCGAACGTACCCAACCGCGCTCGGAAGAGTGCCACAAGAGCCAAATCGAGAAGCCAGCCGCGGCGAGGAGTCCACAAAAACGGGTCACTGAGAGCACCGAGGAGATCGTGATCGAGTGCAGACCCACGGCGTGAAAGATGTTGCCAAGCGCCATACCAACGCCGGTCGCCGGCGCAGCCCACGATCGAACGGTGCCGTTGCTGAGTAAGTTCTTCACCCACCCGAAGCCAAAGCCCGCGATCCAGGTCGACACGCCGAGCGTCGCACCGGCCACCACGCCGCCGATCAGGAAGGGGCGAATCTTTCTTCGCAACGACACGTGAGGACCGAGCCAGTTCCACGCCACAAAGGCCAGACCGATCGCCGCCGGCGCCTTAATGGCGGTCGCCACGGAACAAAAGAACAGCGCCCAGACCGGATGTCGCTGGACGGCGAGCGCGAGCCCGACGACGAGGAACCCGGCCATGATCGCGTCGTTGTGCGCGCCGCCGATCAAGGTCAACAGCACGAGAGGATTCATCGCGCTCAGAACGAACGCCTCGCCGGGGTCGCGACCGAGGCCCTTGGCGAGCAGGACCACGCCGTAGCCAATCAGTGCGACGGCGAGTACTTCGAGCAGACGCAGTCCCACCACGGTGTAGAGCTCGTGGTGACGCGCCAACTTGTCGATCGAGCCGTCGAGAAAGAGAAAGAGCGGCCCATACGGCGCGGGGCTGTTGATCCAGAGCGGGTCAACGGGCGGGACAAAGGGACTCGACCCCAGGGTGTAGGGCCCGTAGAGATACGGGCTGAGGTGATAACTCGTCATCTCGCCCTGGGCGGCGTAGCTAAAGACGTCGCGAGAGAACAGTGGCGGCGCGACGATCATCGGCACCGACCACAGCGCCAGCATCCACCACAACTTCTTCAACGCGACGCCGGCGTGGAGCTTCATGATCTCGGCCAACCGCAGCCACACCCGCATCAACAACAACAGTCCGCCATAGACCAGCACCACCGAGAGAATGAACTTGGTCACGCTCGGAGCTCCCGCTTGGCTGGCCGAGGGCTCGCCGAAGAACCACGTGTTGGCCTGATTGAGTTTGAAGGGTGAGTTGGTGAACGATGCGCCCGCGAGAATCGACGTCAAGGCGACAAAACCCAAGACGGCGGGCTGCCAAAGAAAGCTCCAGCCCTCAAACGGGCCCGGCGAGAAACGACCGAGTGGCGTGTAGCGATGTTCGAGCAGTTGGACGCCGGACTCGAATTGGGTGGCCACCCGTTCGTACGTGCGTCGCACCGCGCTGGCCCCCGAATTCATTCGACCCACGCCACTCCTCTTCGACAAGTGACACCGTACTTCGCTCATCTGCCGACGCGCCGTTCGGCACGGCCAATCCTCAACGAGGAATTGACCTTGGTGGGCCAGGAGGGATTTGAACCCCCGTAGGCTAAGCCGTCTGGTTTACAGCCAGATCCCATTGGCCACTCGGGCACTGACCCGTCGAGAATTCTACTGCGAGCGCCCACCCGACTACCAAACGCCCGACGCTCTACCATCGGGCTATGCCGAGTTTTGACGTCGTATCGGAAATTGACCTCCAAGAGGTCCGCAACGCGGTCGACCAAGCCAATCGAGAGGCCACGACCCGCTTTGACTTCAAGGGGACTGACGCGCTCATCGTGTTTTCCGAAAAGGAGTTGGCCCTGAGCGCCACCACCGAGGACCGACTTCGCGCGTTGTACCAACTGCTCATAGAGAAGTTGATCAAGCGTTCGGTCTCACTCAAGACCCTCGACGCCGGCAAGATCGAAGAGGCCAGCCACAACAGTGCGCGCCAAAAGGTGGCCCTCGTCGCCGGCATCAGCCAGGACGTCGGTAAGCAGATCAACAAACTCATCAAGGACATGGGCGCGAAGAGCCTCAGTTCCTCGATCCAGGGCGATCACGTACGCGTCACCGGCAAACAACGCGACGACCTACAGCACGCCATGTCGAAACTCAAAGAGGCCGACCTCGCGGTGCCCCTGCAGTTCACCAACTTTCGCGACTAACTCGCGGCCTTCTCCTCCAACGTGAGGTGGCGATCGATCTCTTCTAAGCGCTTGACGTGAAAGATTCGATTGAAGACCATCAACTTGAGCACCCAGAAGATTCCAAAGCACACGAGATTGGCGCCGGCCACGAGAACGGTATTGGTGAAATGGCTCCAGTGATGAGCGTTCACTTCGTGCTTGGCCCACCACGCGCCGAGCTGGGAGAACGCGATGCCCAACGTCGTCATCGCGAGAAAGGGGGCCAGTTCGTAGCGAAGACTGCTGCGACCGCGCTTGTTCCACGTCCAACGACGGTTCAGGTTGTACGCCGGCACCGTACCGATGACGTTGCCGGCCAGCGTTGCCCATATGACGCTCGGAATAATTCGAAAACCGTAGAGTGCGGCGACGGCGCTAAAGGAGATCGCGGTCGTGATGCCCGAAGAGAGCGTGTAGCGAACCACTTTCTTGCCCTGGTGGGTGTGCGACCACGCCACCAGCGAGCGAATGGAGTGTTTCATCGAGTCCAACTTACTGCGCTCGTCCTACGGGCCGAGGGGTCGCCTAACTCGCGGTCGTCTCTTCTAAGTTGAGGTGCTCATCGAGTTGTTCGAGTTTGTTCACGTGAAAGATCCGGTTAAAGACCATCAGCTTCAAGAGAAAGAAGACGGCAAAGCACGCCACGTTGGTCCCGGTGACCAGGGCCGTATCGGCCAAGCGACTCCAGGCGTGCGAGTGCACTTCGGACCGGGCCCAAAACGCGCCGAGCATTGAAAAAGAGATGCCGAGAAAGGACATCGTCCAAAACGGCACGATCTCGCGGCGAAAGTGACTTCGACCCCGCTTGCCCCAGGTCCACGTGCGGTTCAAGTAATACGCGGGCAGGGTCGCGATCAAATTACCGGCCAACGTGGCCCAAATCACACCGGGGATAACGCGAAAGCCGTAGAGAATCGCGATGGAAGAAAATGACACGGCGGTCGTGATGACCGAGCCCAGAACATAGCGAACCATTTTCTTGCCATGGTGGGTGTGCGACCACAAAACAAAAGAGCGCAGTCGTTGAATCATCGAGTCGAGTCTACCGGGTACGCACTCTTTGGCGACGTGACGTCAAGTGCAACAATGGTCACATGTCTGAAGCCCTGGAGTTCCTCGTTCATCTTCTAGACCTCGAGCCGATCGAAGTAAACGTTTATCGGGGAATCCATCCAAAGGAAGAGCGCCAGCGCACCTTTGGTGGCCAAGTGGCCGCCCAATCGCTGATGGCGGCGGGACGAACGGTCGCTCACGGCCGCGTTCATTCGCTGCATTCGTACTTTCTTCGTCCGGGCGATCCCACCACGCCAATCCTCTACGAAGTCGACCGGATCCGTGACGGCAAGAGTTTCACGACGAGGCGCGTGGTGGCTATCCAACACGGGCGCGCCATTTACAACATGCAGGCGAGCTTTCACTCCGACGAGGTGAGTATCAGCCACCAGGTGGCCATGCCCGACGTCCCCGGACCCGAGACCATCGCATCACTGTTCGACCGGGTCCAGGATGAGTTCGGCGAGGTGGACGAGTGGTACAACCGTCAACACCCCATCGACCAACGTTTTATTGGGGAACTCCCCTGGAGTAAGAACCGCTCGAAAGACCCCCACCAGCGGCTCTGGATCAAGGCCGATGGCCCGCTGCCCGACGACCCACTCCTGCACGCCTGCGTCGTCACCTACGCCAGCGACATGAGTCTCTTTGACGCGATACTCAAGCCGCATTCGATCCAGTGGGATAACGGCAGCTTCATGGGCGCGAGCCTCGATCACTGCATGTGGTTCCACCACGACCTGCGTGCCGACGAGTGGCTGTTGTACGACACCGAGTCGCCCATCGCCTTTGGTGGACGGGGACTGGCTCGAGGCTTCTTGTTCTCTCAAGACGGCGAACTGAAGGTCTCGTTGGTCCAAGAGGGACTGACTCGCATCGTCAAGCCGGCGGCAGCCAAAGGATAAGCGTGGACGCGCAAGGTTGGGCCCGCGAGTACGAAGCGGCGACCGACGAATTCCTTCGCGCCGCCGCTTTGATCACGCCCGACACCCTCGATCGCCATCTTGCGGGCGCCAAGAGCCCGCGCCAACTCGTGCGCTATCTGACCGACGCCCAGGCCCAGGGCTACGTGCGCCTGGTACGACTACTGGCGGAGCCGGACGGATCGTCGATTCAGAGTTACGACGACGCGGCGTGGGCGAGTTCGCCGATCACCGGTTACGACGATCTCGCCATCGAACACGCCCTCGCGCTCTTTCGAGCTCTTCGTCAATGCGCCCTCGATCTCTTGGTGCGCCTGAGCGACGAGGATCTTCTGCGATTCGCCGAACACGCCGAGACGGGTCGCTACACCCTGGTCACCTGGCTCACCAACTACGTTGAGCACCCGCTCGAGTACGCCGCGCAGCTACGCGAGACACTCAACTCCTAAGAGTCAGGGACGCTTTTTCATCGGCACGAAGTCGCGCGCGTCCGAGCCGATGTAGAGCTGGCGCGGTCGGGCGATCTTGGTGTCTTGTTGGAGCAGCTCTTGGAAGTGGGCCAGCCAGCCCGACGTGCGCGGGATGGCGAAGAGCACGGTGAACATCTCCATGGGAAAGCCCATCGCCTGATAGATGAGTCCCGAGTAGAAGTCCACGTTGGGATAGAGGCGCCGTGAGATGAAGTAGTCGTCAGCGAGCGCGACCTCTTCGAGTTTCAAGGCGATGTCGAGCAGCGGATTTCTGCCGGTGACCGCGAAGACCTCGTCCGCAACCCTCTTGATGATCGTCGCGCGAGGATCGAAATTCTTGTAGACCCGGTGGCCGAAGCCCTCGAGCAGGGCCTTGCCTTCCTTCACGGTGTTGACGTACGCGGGTACGTTCTCCATGCTGCCGATCTTGTTCAGCATCTTGATCACTGCTTCGTTGGCGCCGCCGTGGCGCGGTCCATAGAGCGCCGCCGTCGCGGCGGCGGTCGCCGAGTACGGGTCGGCGTGCGACGAGGCCACGACCCGCATCGCGGTGGTCCCACAGTTCTGTTCGTGATCGGCGTGCAGGATAAAGAGCACGTCGAGCGCGTGGGCCAGCACCGGATCGGGCTCGTAACGAGGCTCGGCCACTTTCCACATCATCGAAAGGAAGTTTTGGGCGTAGCCCATGGAGTTGTCGGGGTAGACGAAGGGCATCCCCACCGAGAAGCGGTGCGCGGCGGCGGCCAGCGTGGGCATCTTGGCGATGAGTCGCACGATCTGCTTGTGCAGGATCTCGGGGTCCGAGAGAATCTTGGCGTCCTTGTAGTACGTCGAGAGCGCCGCGACCGCCGAGACCAACATACCCATCGGGTGGGCGTCGTAGTTGAAACCCTCCAAGAAACGCTTGCGGACGTTTTCGTGAATGTACGTGTGGTACGTGATCTCCTTCTGCCAGTCCGAGGCCTGTTGAGCGTTCGGCAGTTCCCCGTGCAACAAGAGGTAGGCGACCTCGACGTACGTCGAATGCTCCGCGAGTTGTTCGATGGGGTACCCGCGATAGCGCAGTATCCCGGCGTCGCCGTCGATGAAGGTAATGGACGACTCCGCCATGGCTGTCGACATAAAGCCCGGGTCGTAGAACCAGACTCCGGGCAAGATCTTGGAAAACTCACTGGCGGCCACGCCGCCGTGTTCAATAGGAATCTCTAGGGATTCACCGTTGCGATTGTCGGTGACGGTAATGGACTGCGTCACGGTTCCTCGATTCAATTTTGGTTGCGTGTCCATCGTAGGCGAACTGCCCAGTAACCCAATCTCCCTATGAGTGTCCCGAGGGTGACATTTCCAACTGGTAGGTCTCGGAGATGACCATGCCCGACGCGGCCGGGGCCCCGGAGATCGTGATGACGACGCGGGCTCGTTCGCTCGCCGCGGTGCGCAGCACTCCTGGCACGAAGCCGTAGGCCTGCTGTGGTCCGAGTGTGGTGCGAAGCGTCTGGGTAAAGTTCGCACCCCGCTTGTTCACCGGCGTCACGCGCAGCGTCAAAGTTACCGGTTGATCGGCGTAACTCGCGTTCAGCACCGAGACGCCAAACTGCACGGAGGTCACCGGCGGCAAGAGCAAGACGCCCGCACCGGCGGGCAACGGCGAAGGGTATACCTGCAGCGCGGCGATACCGATTCCACGGTTCAACGTGAGTGAGGGCGAGTTCACGAGCGCCGCGACGCCGTGTTGCGCGAAGTAGGCCGCGCTCGACGAGCTCGTCGCGAGTAAGTGCACACGGCCGGGTTCTTGAGCCAATGAGAGACGCTCGGTGTTCCAACTTTGCGCCGTCGTCACCAGCGACGCCGCGGGATCGGCAACGATCTGCGAGGGTCCCGCGCTCCACGGCAAGGTGAGGGCGTGCGCGACGTAACGAAGAAGGGTCTGATACGCCGCGACCCGCTCTTGAGTCAACTGATCGAGCGTCTCGTTGACGTTGTGAACTAACACTGGGCGGCGAAGAAGGTCGGCCGTCGTGGCCCAACTCGGCAACTCTTGGTTGAGTTGACCCAGACGTGCTGCGAACACGCTTCGCGACAGCGTGCCCCCGTGGGACAGAAGGAGTACGAGACGACCGTCGAAGTTGTTCTCGCTCTCAATCAGCGAGTTGGCGACGGCGCCAAAACTCCGGTCTTCGCTGCGCCGCGACGTCGCGGAACCGTGCGCGGACCTGGAGACGTCGCGCGCGAAGAGCAGGACCAGCAAGGTCGCCGCGAGAGCGAGCACGATCAGCAACGTACGTCGGCGACGTTGCGCGCGAGTTCGAGCCACGTTGAGAGAACTTACTCGTCGGAGATTTTTAGTTCGGCTCCTCGAAGCCCTCAAGCTCAATGATCTCCGATGCCCCCTCGGGCAACGGATGCTCGGCGTCCACGCCCCACTTCATTTCATCCAGTCGGGCAGCCAGTCGTTCGACCTGGCCCAACTCGGGCAACTCCTTGGCGTGCGCGGCACCACCGAGATTCTGCAAACCGCGGGCGCTCACGATCAGGCGCGTCTCGAACGAGGTGATCATGCTGTTGTACTCCTTCACCTGCGCGTCGAGGGCCTTGCCCATTCGCGCCACCGGTTCGGCCACCAATCGGATCCGATCGAAGATGGTTTCGGCGACTTTGTAGATCTCCTCAGCGTTCATCGCCAGTTTCTGTTGACGCACCACCATCACCACCGACCACAGAAGCGACAACAGATTGGTCGGACCGACGATAAGGACCCGCTCCTTGGCGGCGTACGTGAGCAGTTCGGGGTCGGCGTCGAAGGCGACACTGACCGCGACGTCGCTGGGCACGAAGCAGGCAACGAACTCCGGCGCCGGCGAGATCGACTCCCAGTACGCCTTCTCTCGCAGGGTCTTGACGTGTGCGCGCAGGTCCTTCGCGTGCTTGACCTCCAGCGCCTTACGCTCGTCGACGTCCTCCGCGCCAAGCGCGGCCTCAAAGGCGTCGAAGGGGAACTTCGCGTCGATCGCGACGCGCGACCCGTTGGGCATGTTCACGACGCAGTCGGGCCGCTGGGCTTTGCCCGACTCACTGGTCGAGGACACCTGTAGTTCATAGTCGATGTGTTGTTTCAATCCCGACGCCTCGAGGACGTTGGCGAGTTGAATTTCGCCCCACCGACCACGGTGATCGCTTCGACCCAAGAGCTGGTTGAGCCGGCGGGTCTCTTCTTGACTGCGACGTTGCTCGGTCAGTAGTTCGTCGGCCCGACTCTTCACTTCGCCGAGCACACCGACGTGTTGTTTGTCGAACTCCGCGAGATTTCTTTTGTACTCATCGAGCAGGTCAGCCAGCGGCTTGAGTGTTCGATCGAGCGTCGTCTCACGCTCCTTCATGACCTGCTCTTGGGACTGATTGAATTGAAGGACCGTTTGAGCCAGCACGCGATTGGAGAGATTCTCAAAGACGCCCTCCATATTCTTAAGAGCCGCGTCGTATTCGTCGCGGGTTCGCTCGAGGTTGGACTTCGCCGCGGACAGTTCGGACTCACGAACGGCGAGATCGGCGTTGGCCTGTACGAGGGCGTCGCGGTGATGCTGCGCACGACGAGTGGCGAGCGACCAGGCGATGACGCCCCCGACGACGAGTCCGATGACACCAGCGAGAGTCGCGACCATGTTCTTTCCCTTCGATCGACTGTCTCCACCCTAGAGAAGGGATGTCACCCGCCACTAACCTTTCTTCCATGCGTCGGCTCTTTCGTCTGGTCACCCCTGACGAAGAGAGCGCCGAGCCCGAAACGCCTTTGAGCGACGATCTTCGACCTCAAACAGTACGGATCTTCGCGTTAGTGGGTGAGGCGATGGCGGGCGCGACGCACGCGCTGCTCTCGAACGATCGAGAGTTGGCCAAGCGCGTGGTCGAACAGGACATCGTGATCGACACTCTGGTCAATGAACTGGTCTTCACCGCGGAAGCGCGACTGCTCGAGAGTGACGGGCTCGACGTCGAGGGCCGGCGCGAGCTACTCATACTGCTGCGAATCCTGCCCGAGATCGAGCGAAACGGCGACCTGGCCGAACACGTGGCGCGCCGCGCCGCGCGCGGCTTGGGCAGCGAAATGTCACCACGCTCGCGTGGTCTCATCGAACGGATGGGCGAAGTGGCCTCGACCATCTGGCGCGAGGCCACCGACGTGATCATCGACGGCAAGGCTGAGGCTCTGGGTGTGATCGAAGAGATCGACGACGAGCTCGATGATCTGCACATCTCGTTGACGGCGGAGTTGACGTCGGGCTCGATGAGCGTCCCGGTCGCCGTGGAGGTCGCGCTCATGGCTCGCTTCTACGAACGATTTGGAGATCACTGCGTGAACCTGGCGCGTCGCCAAGTCGGGCGTGCCGGCGCCGACTAGCGAAGTTCGAGCAACGCCTCGGCGATCTGCACGGCGTTGAGCGCGGCACCCTTGCGAAGATTGTCGCCACTGACAAAGAGTGACAGCCCGTTCGTGAGCGTCTCGGCCCGGCGGATCCGACCAACGTAACTGGGGTCCTTGCCCGTCACCAGTCGCGGCGTGGGCAGATCGTGCAGAACGACGCCCGGCGCCCCAGCAAGTATCTCCGTCGCTTCTTCGGGCGAGAGGGGACGCTGAAAACTCAACGTGAGCGAGAGCGAGTGACCGGTGAAGACTGGCACGCGAACGCAGGTGGCGCTCACCTGAAGATTCGCGATCTCGAGAATCTTGCGGCTCTCGTCACGCAATTTCTTCTCCTCTCCGGTCTCGAGTGACCCGTCGTCCACGAGGTTGCCCGCAAGCGGTATCACGTTATGAGCGATGGTCACGGGAAATTTGACGCCTTCGTCGAGTGGGAACGCCGCACCATCAAAGGCCAGCACTCGTACGTCATCACTACCCGACTTCTCGAGTTGGCGGGCGAGTTCTTCGACGCCGTCGCGACCGGCCCCGCTCACCGCTTGATACGTCGAGACGATCATCGTGGTCAGTCCGGCCGCCAGGTGCAAGGGCTTTAAGACCGGCATGGCGGTCATCGTCGTGCAGTTGGGATTGGCCACGATGCCCTTGGCGATACTGAGCAGTGCGTGGGCGTTCACTTCGGGCACGACCAAGGGGACGTCGGGGTCCATTCGCCACGCCGAGGAGTTGTCAATCACGATCGCCCCCGCGTTGGCGAGTCGCGGCGACAGGACCTTTGATGAGGTGGCGCCCGATGAGGCCAAGGCGATGTCAATACCCGTGAAGTCCGCGGTCGCGGCGTCTTCGACGACGACGCTACGACCGTTCCATTCAATGGTCGAACCGGCTGAGCGCGAGGACGCGAAAAATCGAATCTCGTCGACCGGGAAGTCTCGCTCGAGCAAGATGGCGCGCATCACCGTGCCGACTTGACCAGTAGCTCCGACGATGGCAACGCGCATGACGAAAGTTTAAGTCACTCGGCGTCGAGGCCGAACGCACTATGCAGATGACGAACGGCGTCGTCGACGCGATCCGCGCGGATCACGCACGAGAGACGAATCGAACTCGTCGAGATCATCTCGATGTTGATCCCGTGCAGCGAAAGCGTCTCGAACATCAGGGCCGTAACTCCGGGGCTGGATTTCATACCCCCGCCCACGATCGTCACGCGTCCGATGCCGTCGTCGCTCGACACCGTCTCGGCGCCGATGGACTTCTGCACGTTTCGACACGCCTCCATCGCCGCGTCGAGCTCGGTCTTTGCGACCGTGAACGAGATATCGGTCACTGCGTTCGCGCTGGTGTTCTGCACGATCATGTCGACGTTGATGCCCGCGTCGGCGAGCCCCCGAAAGAGCTCCGCCGCAACGCCCGGTCGGTCGGGCACGCCCGCGACCGTGATCTTCGCCTCCGACGTGTCGTCGGTGATGGCCGAAACGATGGCCTCTTCCATAGTGGGGTCCTCCTCCACAATCCAGGTGCCTGGCTGCCAAGTAAAGCTCGAACGAACGTGCATCGGCACGTGGTGTCGGCGTGCGAACTCGACAGAGCGAAGCATCAACACTCGTCCGCCGGTCGCCGATATCTCCATCATCTCGTCATAGGAGACCTGTTTGAGACGACGGGCCTTGGGCACCTTGTGGGGGTCCGCGCTGAACACCCCGGCGACGTCGGTATAGATCTCGCACACCTCGGCCTTCAGCGCCGCCGCCAGCGCGACCGCGGTCACGTCCGAGCCGCCTCGGCCGAGGGTCGTGATATCTCGCTCCGTCGACACGCCTTGAAATCCCGCCACGACGGGCACGAGCCCGTCGTCGAGGGCCTCGCGGATGCGGTCGGGACGCATCTCCAAAATCTTGGCTCGCATGTGGCGGGTGTCGGTAATAATGCCCGCTTGGCTGCCGGTAAAGGAAGCGGACTCAACCCCCGCCGCGCCCAGCGCCATGCTCATCAGCGCCATGGAAATACGCTCACCCGCGGTCAGCAACATGTCCATTTCGCGCGCCGTACGCGTCGGCGAAACGCCATCGGCTAGCTGGATCAAATCGTCGGTGAACTGACCCATCGCCGAGACCACCACAACCACCTCGTTGCCGGCGGCTCGAGTCTGGGCAACGTGGTCGGCGACCGATCGAATGCGTTGGGCGTCGCCCACCGACGTGCCACCAAACTTTTGCACGATGAGCGCCATGCGCACCAAGGATAGTTGAGCGATTCGAAGACACTGAAGTGGCCTACTAAAGTCGCAACCATGGCAACTTCCAAACGCGAACGGCAGAAAGCGGCCCGCCGCGAGAAACTTGAACGAATGCAGCGCTACGACAAGCGGCGAAAGAACCTGCGTCGCGTCGTCATCGTCGCGGTCGTCGCCGTGGTCGTCATTGGCACTGGCGCGCTTCTCTTCTCGGGGAAGAAATCTCCCGCTACCACGACCACGACCAGTTCCTCGACGACCAGTACGACCACGAGCACCACGACGACGTTGGCGCCCGTGGCCTTCGCGCCCGTCGCCCAACCCTCACCGCCCGGCACCTTCGGTGCGGCACCGACCGTCGTCGTACCCTCGGGCGCGCCGCCCACGGCGATGGAGTCCTCGGACCTCATCAAGGGATCAGGGGCGGTTGCCACGGACGGTAAGTCGTTGACCGTGCAGTACGTCTTAGCGACGTACTCGAGTGGCAAGGTCGTCCAGTCATCGTGGACCTCCGCTCCGTTCTCCTTCATCCTGGGCATTGGCAAAGTCATTCCGGGTTGGGACGAGGGCGTCGTCGGCATGCGCGTCGGTGGCCGGCGCGAACTGATCATTCCCCCGGCACTCGGGTACAAAAACGTGGCGCAGGGCCCCGGTATCGCGGCCAACGACACGCTCGTGTTCGTCATCGACCTGCTCAAGGTCACTTAACAGAGCGGCAGAAAGAGAACGAACGTGAGCGAGCTACCCAACCCCGATGGTTCAAGCCCGAAGCGCCAACGCTTTGACGCCGCGCCCGAGATGATCATCGATCCCACCAAGACCTACACCGCGACCATGGTCACGTCCCAAGGCACACTGGAACTGTTCCTTGACGCCCTCGCCGCGCCCGTGGCCGTCAACAGCTTTGTCTTCTTGGCTCGATGGCACTACTTCGACGGCGTGGTCTTTCATCGCATCATTCCCGGTTTCGTCCTTCAAGGCGGCGATCCGACCGGGAGCGGCTCGGGTGGACCGGGCTACCGTTTTCCCGACGAACTGCCCAAACCCGGACGTTACGAACTTGGATCATTGGCCATGGCCAACTCGGGACCCCATACCAACGGCTCACAGTTTTTCGTCATTTCCGGTCCCGACGGGGTGCGGCTACCTCCGTTGTACTCGCACTTCGGCAAAGTCGTGAAAGGTCTGGACGTGGTGGCCGCGATCGATGCGTTGGGTACGCCCTCGGGCAAGCCCCGCGAGAGCGTCGTCATCGAGTCGGTCACCATCACCGAGAGTTAGAGATCAACGACCTCGTGACCACGAGTGACGACCACGTCGTCACTACCTCGATGCCACGTCGTGCCGTCAAAGTGCACCACGCCGCGCGGACCGAGGATGGCTAGGGGGAGTTCGGTTCCCAGCAACGTACGCGCTCGGGTGAGCTGCTCGTCGCTCACGTTGACCCCGATCGCAAGACCCTCGCGATAGCCGAGTCCGTTGGTGGGCGCGCCACCTCGCGGGTCGATCATCACCGCTCCGAGCACCGACGCGCACGAGCCCACCGCTACTAGGCGCGCGGCGTCACGGATCGCCTCGCCCACGGGCGTTCCGAGCCACGCACTCTTGGCGTGCAGGGCCGACCCGTCGCTCAAAACGACGAGATCCGCGCCCCTGAGACGCTCGACGAAGTACGGCTCGAAACTGGCGGTGCGCTCGCCGATCATGAGCGCCTCCACCTTCGCTCCCGACACCTCAAAGAGCGCAGCGAGTTCGACGGCCGCTTCACTCAGTCCCGTAAAGGCCGCACCGGTCGGCACGACGACGACGTCGCCGCCTCGAGAGACCTCAACGAGTTCACCCTTCGCCAGTACCTCGCGCAACGCCTCGAGCGAGCCCACCACCACCGTCGTCACCTGCACTAATCGAGTCTCGCACCCGAAGATACCGACCAGTAACGGTAGTGTTCGCACATGAGCTTTCAAAGGATCGGCGTCGTGGGTTCGGGCATTATGGGTGGCGGCGTCGCGGAAGCCTGCGCCGCGGCGGGCGCCCACGTGACGGTGCGCGCTCGCACCAAGGCCAGCGCCGAGGCCCTCGTGGCCCAGATCGAGCACTCGCTGGCCAAGCAGGTGGAAAAGGGCAAACGCACTACCGATGACGCCGCCGCTCTTCGCCAGCGCATCACGGTCAGCACGAGCCTCGCCGATCTCGCCGACTGTGAACTCGTGATCGAGACGGTGGTGGAGGATCTCGAAGTGAAGATGGAACTCTTTCGCGCGCTCGACGCCGTGGTGAGCCCCAAGGCCATTATCGCGACGTGCACCTCGACCCTGCCGGTGATCGATCTCGCGATGCAGGTCTCACGGCCCGAGCGCGTCTGTGGCGTGCACTTCTTTAACCCCGTGCACACCATGATGCTGGTCGAAGTCGTGCGGCCGATCTGCGCAAGTGACGAGACGATCGAGGCCGTCATCGAATTCGTGTTGGCGTGCGGCAAGGAACCCATCGAAGTCAAGGACCAGGCGGGTTTCATCGTGAACGCCCTGCTCTTTCCCTACCTCAACAACGCCGTTCGACTCCTCGAGCACGGGGTAGCGACCAAAGAGGGCATCGACGCGGCGATGAAGGGCGGTTGTGGGTTCCCGATGGGACCCTTCGCCCTTTTGGACCTGGTCGGTCTCGACACCTCACTCGCGATCCTCGACGCGCTCTACCTTGAGTACGCCGACGCGAACTACGCCCCCGTGCCTCTACTGCGGCGCATGGTGAGCGCAGGACTGTATGGAAGAAAGTCGGGCGAAGGCTTCTACCAGTACGGCCCCTAGCCCTCGACGGGAGTGACGTTGAAAGATCGTGCCAAAGCCTGGGTAATGAGGACCTATTCGGGTCACTCGAACGCCACGAAATCCAACGAGCTCTACCGAGCCAACTTGGCCAAGGGCCAGACCGGCCTCTCGATCGCCTTTGATCTGCCCACCCAGACCGGCTACGACCCGGACGATCCCTGCGCCGAGGGTGAGGTGGGCAAAGTCGGGGTGCCGGTGGCACACCTGGGCCATATGCGCCAGCTCTTCGAGGGTCTCCCCTTAGACGAGATGAATACCTCAATGACCATCAACGCGACGGCCGCGTGGCTGTGGGGTCTCTACCTCGCCCTGGCCGAAGAAGAGGGCATCGACGTGGCCACGCTCCAAGGCACTACCCAAAACGACATCGTCAAGGAGTACTTAAGTCGCGGCACGTACATCTTCGCGCCCGAACCCTCCAAGCGGCTCATCGCCGACATGATCGCCTACGGCATCCACCACGTCGCCAAGTGGAACCCGGTCAACGTCTGCAGCTATCACCTTCAAGAGGCCGGCGCCACGCCGGCCCAGGAGATCGCGTACGCCCTAGCGACGGCGATCGACGTCTTGGACGCGGTGCGAGACTCCGGCAAAGTCGAAGCCGAACTCATGCCCGACGTGGTCGGGCGAATCTCATTCTTCGTCAACGCCGGCGTGCGTTTCATCGAAGAGGTCGCCAAGATGCGCACCTTCACCGCGATGTGGGACGAGATCTGTCGCACCCGCTACGGCGTGGACGATCCGTCGCTGCGTCGCTTTCGCTACGGCGTGCAGGTGAACTCCCTCGGGCTCACCGAACAGCAGCCCGAGAACAACGTGCAGCGGATCGTCCTCGAAATGCTCGGCGTGACCCTGTCGGCCGACGCCAGGGCCCGGGCCATTCAACTGCCCGCATGGAACGAAGCGCTCGGACTCCCACGGCCCTGGGATCAGCAGTGGAGCCTGCGTGTCCAACAGGTCTTGGCCTACGAGAGCGATCTGTTGGAGTACCCCGATATCTTTGCGGGCTCACAGGTCATGGACGCCCTGGTCCACGAGTTGACCGTTGCCGCGCAGGGTGAACTCGACGACGTGCTCGAGCTGGGCGGCGCCTTTAAGGCCATCGACGAACTCAAGAGCCGCTTGGTGGCGAGTCAGACCGCCCGCGTCGAACGCATCGAGTCCGGCGAGCAGGTCGTCGTGGGCGTGAATCGCTTTCTCGAAACGGCCGAATCGCCCCTGACGAACGACTCGTCACTCGAATCGATCATGGTGGTCGACCCAACGATCGAACGAGAGATGATCGAGGACGTGCGAGCGTGGCGCGCCGCACGCGATGAGAGCGCCGTCGAAGCGGCCCTTCGTGAACTGCGCCGAGTCGTCTCGAGTGATGACCCCCGCGACAACGTCATGGTGCCGACCATCGCACTCGCCAAAGCTGGCGGGACCACTGGCGAGTGGGCCAACGCGCTGCGTGACATCTTTGGCGAGTACCGAGCGCCCACCGGCGTGCGCGCGGGCGCCAACACTCGCGGCGCACCGTTCACTAATCTCGTGGCTCGCTCCAAAGCCTTGAGCGAGCAGCGCGGTTCTCCCCCGAGGTTGCTCGTCGCCAAACCGGGCTTGGACGGACACTCCAACGGCGCCGAGCAGATCGCCGTCGCCGCGCGCGACGCCGGTTTTGAAGTGATCTACCCCGGCATTCGCCTGACTCCCGCCGAGATCGTCGCAGCCGCGCGCGACGAGGACGTCGACGTCGTGGGCATATCGGTGTTGTCGGGCTCGCACCTCGCCCTCGTACCCCGGGTCCTACAAGGGCTTCGTGACGCCGGCGTTGACGCCCAGGTGGTCGTGGGAGGCATCGTGCCCGACGACGACGCGCGCGCGCTGCGCGAGCTGGGCGTGGCGGCGATCTACACGCCAAAGGACTACTCGCTCAGCGCGATAATGGACGACCTGTTGGGCCTGATTGAGACGGCTAATTAGGAAGCCGACGTTCCTGACGCACCCACAAGACTGTCAGTTGCGCCGTAACGCCGAGTGGAGCGTTGCTTCGACTCTCTCGTGCATTCCTTCGAAATCCACGTTCAATCGCCGACCGGCCTGTTGTTGCAGAAAACCGCCCCAGCCGGGGAGGTAGATGAGCAAGCCCGCGACGTCCCACCAGCGCTCGACGGTCCTTTCCGACATCGATTCATAGAGATCAAGGATCTGTGCGGCGAGTTCGCTCGAATAGAGCACGCTGAAATTCAAACGGATGTGCGCGACGTCCATCCCCGGATTGCCTGTCGAACCCCAGACCCAGTCAACGACGCTCGTGAGCCGCTCATCACGCCACAGCAAATTGAACTGCTGGTAGTCGTGATGGATGAAGCACGAAGCGGAGACTGGAGGGCTCTCTTCGATCACCGCGAACGCTTCACGCCACAGATCAGGGCGCCTCGACCACTCCGGCACAATGAGTCTTTCCCGGTTGAGCCACGACTCGGCCGCGGGAGCTTCAATCTCCACGTGATGAATTCGCACCAACATCGAGGCGATTTGATGCAACCAGTCGTCGGGATCCCGCGGGGTGAGTTCTACGTGACCACCGAGGTACGACATGAGAAGCGCGGGATCCTCACACTCGTCACCGTTGGGATCGACGGCGAGCAGACGTGGCGCGGGGATGTCCGTTCGTTCAAGCCCTTCGAGGACACGAGCTTCACGCCGTACGTAGCCCGGACCTTCGTGGGCCAAACTGTCTACCCAACGACGAAGCACGTATCGGCGGTGGCGCCCCTTCGCGTCAACGACCGAGATGGCGTGCATGGCCGACGAGATGCCTCCGGTCAACCGTCGAACGGTCGTCACGGTCGCACCAGGTTCGATCGAGTTCACGACCCAGCGCAACGCCCCGGGAGATGGTGCTCCCACGTCCGGCTGTCGCGGTACCAACCTCAGTGACTCCAGAAAAGGACGGTACCTTTGGCGAACGTCATCCGACGAACACGAAACGACGGCGTCGTTGACTGGACATCGATGCGAAAATGTTCTCGCTAGTGGCGGGAAGGTTCCCGCAAAAAACGAACGACTGACCGGCTGGCGAACCTGTGGCCATGTCGAATCGCAACCCTGACAATCTCTCGAGCGTCAGATGAGTCAGTTCCCTAATTCGCGTGATGCGGTCGACGCAGCGTAAAGGGCCCCGCGTTAAACCAGCGTCCGGAGAAACGCCACGAAGGCGGCGTGTCTCTGGCCCGTTGACGTTCGGCCTTGAGCAACTCTTCGGCCACCGCGATGACGGCAGCCATCTCTTCGGGGGGCAGCCCCGGTCGCGGAGCCAGTCCGTAGTTCACAGTGGCACGTTCCCGTGCTTACGCTTAGGCAGATCTTCGCGCTTACCTCGCAAGAGGTCGAGTGATCGCGCGAGGATTCGTCGCGTTTCGGCGGGATCGATCACGTCGTCGATGAAGCCCCGCTCGGCCGCGACGTAGGGGTTGGCGTAGCGCTCCTCGTAGTCCTCGATCAATTGCGCGCGCAACGCTTCGGGATCGCTGGACTCGGCGAGGTCACGTCGGTACACGATCGCCACCGCGCCCGGGGCCCCCATCACGGCCAACTCGGCCGTGGGCCACGCGAAGGCGAGGTCGGCGCCGATGGACTTGGAGTTCATCACGACGTACGCCCCGCCGTAGGCCTTGCGGGTGATGACCGAGATACGCGGTACCGTCGCCTCGCAAAAGGCGTAGAGCAACTGGGCGCCGTGGCGGATGATGCCGCCGTACTCTTGCTCGATGCCGGGCATGAAGCCCGGCACGTCCACGAAGGTGACGAGGGGCACGTTGAAGGCGTCACACGTTCTCACGAAACGAGCCGCCTTCTCGCTGGACTCGATGTCGAGGACCCCGGCGAGAATCTGGGGCTGATTCGAGACGATCCCGATGGTGTGTCCATCCAAGCGAGCGAACCCGCAGGTCACTTGTTGGGCGTAGGTGGCGTGCACCTCCATGTAGTCGCCGCCGTCCACCACCGAGGTGATGACCTTTTTCATGTCGTAGGGCTGATTCGGCGAGTCGGGCAGCAGCTCGCGAAGATCCTCGCAGAGTCGATCTGGATCGTCGCCGGTCATGATGCGCGGCGGCTCTTCCATATTGTTCGAGGGCAGGAACGACAACAGGTAACGAACCTCGTCGAGCACACTCTTCTCGTCGGGCAGCACAAAACTGGCCACGCCCGACTTGGTCGCGTGCGTCTGGGCGCCCCCCAACTCTTCGAGCGTGACGTCCTGGCCCGTCACCGACTTCACGACGTCCGGACCGGTAATGAACATGTGACTCGTGTCTTTCACCATGAAGATGAAGTCCGTCAGGGCCGGCGAGTAGACCGCTCCGCCGGCGCAAGGACCCAGGACCACCGAGATCTGGGGCACGACACCCGAGGCGCGCGCGTTGCGTCGAAAGATCCCGCCGTAGGCGTTCAGTCCGGCGACGCCTTCTTGAATTCGAGCGCCGGCTCCGTCGTTGAGTCCGATGATGGGCAGACCCATCGTCGTCGCCATGTCCATGATCTTTTGAATTTTCTCGCCGTGGGTTTCACCTAGTGCGCCGCCAAAGACGGTGAAGTCCTGGGAGTAGACACAGACCTTGCGCCCGTCGATCTTGCCGTAGCCGGTCACCACTCCGTCGGAGTAGGGCCGCGAATCCTCCAGACCCATACCGGAGGTCACGTGACGATTCAACATGTCGAGTTCTTGGAACGAATCTTCGTCCAGGAGGTACTCGAGACGTTCCCGGGCGGTCATACGACCTTTGGCGCGATGACGCTCAATCGCCGTTTCTCCGCCGGCGACGAGAGCTTCAGCTTTTAAAGCTTCTAACTCCTTGAGACGTTCCGCCATCGAATGCACCATATGGGGCCACGTTAGCCAAGGCGCACCTCGACGTCACCGTGAGAACCCGCCCAACAAACGCTAAATCGCGAAACGTAGAGACACCCCAAGTGTTACCGCGAAGTAGGAATTTCTGGTTACCCGTAAGTAGATTTTTACGAGGTCACCGGTAACTTCGTCACGCGCAGAACTAGCTGTTGACCTGCACCAGTTCGATCAAGGTGCCAAAGGACGCTCGGGGGTGAATGAACGCAACGGTCGTACCGCGTGATCCGGGCCGTGGGGTGTCGTCGATGACTCGAGCGCCCGACGCCTTCACTGCGTCGAGGGCCAGGGCGCAGTTCACCACGCGATAGGCCACGTGGTGCAGACCCTCGCCCTGCTTCTCCAAGAATTTTGCGACCGGGGAGTCATCGCGCGTGGGCGTGAGCAGTTGCACGTACGAATCGGCGACGCGCACCAGCGCCTCTTCAACTCCGTCGGACTCAACGACCTCTCGATGTTCCACACTCGCGCCGAAAACCTCGGCGTACCAGGCAATCGCTGCGTCGAGATCTCGCACGGCGATGGCGACGTGGTCGATCTCGGTGAGCAGCGAGTCCATCGCTACCCCTTGTCGTGACGGCGAAAGATTGTCAGTCGGTCTTCCCCGACGAGAGCTCGCTTCTCGGGGTCCGTGACACCCAGTCCCTCTCGGGGCGCCGCGCAGAGAACGCCGATCTTGCCTTCGTGTCGGTTGTGGTGCACTTCATAGGCGGCCTCGCCGGTCTCTTCGAGGGGAAAGACCTTGGAGAGCGGCGGCACGACTTTGCCGTCGATAACCGTCTGATTGGCGGCCCACGCCTCGCGGTAGTTCGAAAAGTGCGACCCACGAATGGTCTTGAGTTTCATCCACAAGTGGCGATTGTCATATTCGACCAAGTACCCACTCGTCGCCGCGCAGGTCACGATGATGCCGCCTCGCTTGGCGACGAACACACTGGCGCCCATGGTCGAGCGACCGGGGTGTTCAAAGACGATGCCGGGGTCGTCGCCGGCCAGCGAACGGATGTCCTTGCCGAATCGGCGCCACTCGCTCTCGTCTTGAGTGTGCTCGTCCTTCCAGAACTGGTAGTTCTTCTCTTCACGGTTGATGACGAACTCACAACCCAGTTCGTGAAGCGCCGCGACCTTGGACTCACTCGACACCACCCCGATGGGCACACCACCGGAGTTCAAGACGTGTTGGACGGCAAACGAACCCAGGCCCCCCGACGCCCCCCAGATCAGCACGCGGTCGCCTTGGGTGACGGGCGCGCCGTTTCTCGAGACCAACATCCGGTAGGCCGTGGAGTTGCACAGTGCGTTCACCGCCGCCTCCTCCCACGTCAAGTGCGCGGCCTTGGGCATGAGCTGATTGGCCTTGACGACGGCAATGTCGGCCAGGCCCCCGAAGTTCGTCTCGAATCCCCAGATGCGCTGATTATTCGACATCATCGAGTCGTCGTGGCTGCTCGGGTCCTGGTCGTCTACGTAGTTGCAGTGCACGGTGACGCTGTCGCCCACCTTCCAATTTCGTACCGCCGAGCCCGTGCGCACGATCACGCCCGCGGCGTCCGAACCGACGACGTGGTAGTCCAGCGCGTGGCGTTGGCCCCAGATCGACTCCTTCGCCATCCGGTCGAGAAAGCCGAACGTCGGCAGCGGCTCGAAGATACTGGTCCAGACCGTATTGAAATTGATCGACGACGCCATGACCGCCAAGAAGACTTCGTCGGGCGCCAGTTCGGGAACGGGAACCTCGCCCACGTGCAGCATTCGACGGGGATCCTTATCCTTGCTCGCCACGCCTTCGTACATGCTCTGCTCGTCGCGGCGAACGAACACCGCCCGATACGTCTCGGGCATGGCGATTGACGCCAAGGTTTCCGGTGACGCCCCCGCCACCACGGCCTCAAGAATCTCACTCATCTGCGCGAGGCTAGTGGCCAGAGTGTTGAGCTTGATTCACTCCACTGCGGCGTTACATCTTCGGGCAATCTACGGCGACGTCAACGCCGCGTCAAATGGATCGTCCCGCGTCTTCCCAGTACGGCGCTCGCAGTTTTCGCTTGAACATTTTGCCGGAGTCCTCCCTCGGCAACGAGTCGTGAAACGTCACCACCTTCGGCACCTTGAAACTGGCCAGATGCCCTCGAACGTGCGCTTGGATATCGCTCATGCTCAAAGAGACCCCGGGCTCTAACTTGATCGCCGCGGCAATGGACTCGCCGTATTCGGCATCGGGAATACCGAAGACCGCACAGTCGGCGACCCCGGGCAGTTTGAGCAGACAGGCTTCAATCTCGATGGGGTAGATATTGACCCCACCCGAGATGATCATGTCGCGCACACGATCACAGAGATAGAGAAAACCATCTTCGTCGAGGAATCCGACGTCACCGCAGGTGATGAGCCCGTCGCGCTCCACCTCGGCGCGGGCTTCGGCCTTGTTGTGATACGTGAAGTCAGTGGTGGCTTTCGCGCGCACGAACACTTCACCGGACTCGCCCGTCGCCAACTCCACGCCGTCCTCGCCGAAGACGCGAACCTCGCAGCTCGCCAGTGGTCGTCCGACCGTGCCCGGATGGGCCAGCCACTCCTCGCTTGTGCAGCCCGCGATGAAAGCGACCTCGGTACTGCCGTAGAGTTCAGAGATGATCGGGCCCCACCACTCGATCAACGCCCGTTTGACGTCGGGCGGACAGGGGGCTGCGGTATGAGAGACGTGGGCCAACGACGAGAGATCGTAACGGAACCGCACTTCTTCGGGCAATCGCAGAAGTCGAACGAACATGGTCGGCACCATGTACATCGAGGTGATTCGGTGCCGTTCAATGAGCGCCAAGAGCTCCTCGGGATCAAAGCGATCTTGGATGACCAGCAGACCGTTGTACGAGCGCGCGGCGAGGGTCGCGAAGGCGAAGGGGGCCGAGTGGTACATGGGCCCGCAGATCACGGTTCGCATCTCGGGCCAGATTCCAAAGTACCCGGCCGACTCGATCAGATAGTTGACGCCCTCTGACGTCTCTTGCGTACCTGGCAGTCGACGCACGCCCTTTGGGTGACCGGTCGTACCCGAGGTGTAGATCATCGACCAAGGCTCCGCGTCGTGAAGTTGGGCAAGCGGCTCGAATCCCTCCAGCCACGTCGACCATGAAGTGACGTCAGTAGGAAGGTGCGAGTCAGACGGGGTAAGGGAGAAACTCTTCACGATGCTCTCGGGCGTTTCGACTCCCAGGACCGTGATGCCAGGGGGCATGACGTGGCGCACTCGCGCCAAGAGGTCGGCGTGCACCACGAGCACGCTGGTTTGACAGTCTTGGAGAACGTAGGCAATCTCCTCGGCACTGCCGTGCCAGTTGATTGGCACGGGAGCAGCACCGAGCGCCGAAGCCGCAAACGACGCCTCGAAGAATTCGTGGTCGTTGCGAAGTAGTAACGCCACGGTGTCACCGGCGCCCACGCCGAGCGAACGAAGTCCCGTCGCTGCTTTCATCGCTCGGCGATTGAGTTCTTCGAGAGAGACGAATCGGTCTCCTCGAAGGACACCGGCGCTGAGCATGTCCGAACTCTCGTCAGCAACCTCGTGAACCGACTCACTCATTACGCCCCCACCACGATACCCAGCCTTGGGTTGTCTCGAAACTACTTCAAGGCTCGAGGAGCGTCGGTGGTGACTCGCTCGAACTATGTGGCCACTCGACCTTCACTCGATCACCGATGACCCTTCGATCCTCGGCTCCGCGCTACCGAGACCGCTCGGATTGGCGTGCTCGAGAAGCGCCTATCGTTTTAAGGGGTGGCCCACGGGGCTTCTCACAAGGGAGTTGTTATGTCACGCAGTGTCATCGTCGCAGGAAGTCGTACCGCTATTGGCAAACTCTCGGGCGTGTTCGCCACGTTGAGCGCGCAAGACCTCGGTGGCGCCGCCATCAAGAGCGTCTTGGAAAAGACTGGCGTCGATCCGGCCAGCGTGGACGCGGTACTTATGGGCCAGGTCATCCAAGCCGGCCAAGGTCAGATCACCGCCCGTCAGGCCGCCGTGAAGGGCGGCATCCCCATGACCGTGAACGCCACCACTATTAATAAGGTCTGTCTCTCGGGCTTACAGACCATCTACCTGGCCGACTTAATGATTCGCGCCGGCGAAGCTGACATCATCATCGCCGGCGGCATGGAGTCGATGACCGGCGCGCCGTACCTCTTGCCCGGGGCTCGCGCGGGGTATCGGATCGGTGATCAAAAGGCCGTGGACTCCATGATGTTCGATGGTCTCACGTGCGCCTTTGATCAGTGTGCGATGGGTCTAGCGACCGAGCGTTACAACCACGGGCGCATCAGCCGCGCCCGACAAGACGAGTTTTCTGCTCGAAGTCACCAACTCGCCGCGGCCGCCATCGCTTCGGGCAAGTTCGCCGAGGAGATCGTTGCCGTGGCGGTCCCCCAGCGCAAGGGTGATCCACTGATGATCGCCACCGACGAAGGGGTCCGCGCCGACACCACGGCCGAGTCACTCGGTCAGCTGCGCCCGGCGTTCGACAAGGACGGCACGATCACCGCGGGCAACGCTTCACAGATCTCGGACGGCGGTGCCGCGGTGCTCGTGATGTCCGAAGAGCGCTGCGCCCAACTCGGTCTCACGCCGATCGGTGAACTCGTGAGTTACGGCCAGGTCGCCGGGCCCGACACGTCGCTCTTGGCCCAACCGGCCAACGCCATTTTCCAAGCGGCCAAGAAGGCTCAACTGGACGTGAAGGGCCTCGATCTCATTGAACTCAACGAGGCGTTCGCTGCGGTGGGTCTCGCATCGAGCGACGACCTGGGCGTCGACGAAGACAGGGTGAACGTCAACGGTGGGGCTATCGCCCTCGGGCACCCTGTCGGCATGTCCGGCACGCGACTGGTGCTCACGGCTCTGTTGGAACTACGGCGCCGCGGTGGCGGCGTGGCCGCCGTCGCGCTCTGCGGCGGCGGCGGACAGGGCGACGCCGCGATTCTCCGCTCGATCTAATCGGGCACGTACTGCGCGACGAGCGGGTAGTGAGCGAGTCCGATCGGTTGATCGTCGGGTAACTCCAAAACGTACGCCCCGCCCAGGGGAAATCCCGCCCGGAGCGACTCGGGAAGTTCATCCACCAGCAACCACAACAGCTCGAGCACCGTGGGGTTGTGCGCGACGACGGCGAGTGACGTCGTCACCGGGTCAATCGCCGCCAGATCGATGAGTAGATCCTCGGCCGAGACGTGTCGTTGCCCGTTGTAGATCAGCTCGCTCAAGACGCGCTCGCCGGCGAAGGGCGTCCCCGCAAAGGCCCGTTGGAACGTCTCGTTGGTACGCGCCGACGAACTGACGAGGGCCGTCGTGGGCCCGAAGCGAGCGAGTTCGCTCGTGTCGCTCGACCAGACTCGCAACTGTTCACACTGACGGCGACCTCGCTCACTCAATTTACGATCGAAGTCGAGCTGATCCTTCGTTGCTTTCTCGGCCTTGGCGTGGCGGATGATGGTGAGGTAGCGCACGAAACCAGTCTCTCGCAAAACTTGACGGACGTAAACTTCACCGCTCGTTCAACGACGCAACCCCTAGTCGCTCAGTACGCGTCGTCCTTCGATGGCCCGCCCCAACGTGAGGTCGTCGGCGAACTCCAAGTCACCCCCGACCGGCAAGCCACTGGCCGGTTGCGACACGACGAGCCCCGGCACCTGGAGGAGCCGACTGAGGTACATCGCGGTGTGATCTCCCTCGACGTTGGAGTTGAAACAGAGGATGACTTCCTTGACCGGACCGTGCAGTCGCGCCAGCAACTCTTGGATCTTCAGCCGATCGGGCGTCACGCCCTCGAGTGGATTCAACACGCCGTGCAAGACGTGGTACGTCCCTTGAAAAGCGCCTGAACGTTCGACGGCCACGACGTCCGGCGGACTCTCCACCACACAGATCGTGGTCTGATCGCGCCGGGTGTCCGCGCAAATGGGACAGAGTCCTCCAGATTCGGCGATGTTGCAGCAACGCTCGCAAAACGAGAGTTTGGACTTCATCTCCTCAAGCGACAGGGCCAATCGTTCAACGTCCTCGCTGGGCTGGCGCATCAACCAAAAGGCGATGCGCTGAGCCGACTTCGGTCCGACACCCGGAAAACGTCCGAGCTCATCGACCACGGCCTGCAGGGCGGGCGGATAAGTCACGAAATCTCTTCGGCGCCTGGGAACATCTCGGTGATGAGGTGATCGGCCGCGGAGTCGACGACCAACACCGACTCTTCGCCGCCGTCGGGTTCCTCTTCAACCGGTATGACCACGCTCACTGTTCGACGAGGAGGTGCGGGCGCATCAAGCAACGAGGCGTCAACGGTCCAATAGATCGTCAGCGGCGACTTGAACTCGTGCTCTAAGGCGCCCTTCAGTCCCTGCGCGATGATCTCGGTGTTTTGGCGCATCTCCTCGCTGGGCACCGCGATGGTCAACAACAGTCCGTCCAACGACTCGATGTTGGCCGAACCTAAGAGCAACTGCGCCGAACGAGACGTTCGCGGGACCACTCGCTCAAAGAACCGCTCTCGCACGTCTTCGAGCGCCAGGTCGCCAGCGTTGGACGTGGCGGGCGTCGACGGATCACTTCGAGTCTCCTTGGACGAGTCCACGTCGCTCTCGTTCGTCGTCACTACTGGCCGGGGCGCCGGGGCGGGCGTACGCCTCGTGCCAATGGGGCGAAGCACGGGTGGCGCCTCGGCCGGTGGCGTGGACGTCCCTCGCCCGACGCCGCGTTCGACTTTGGTGAGTCGCTCGTCAAGGGACTCATAGGAACTGTCAAGTTCAGGTTTCGTGAGGCGCACCATGGCGACTTCTAACATGACGATCTTCTCCGGGGCGCTCTTCATCTCTCGTATCGCTCGCCCAACGGTCTCGAGGATTCGCACGCTGCGCGCCAGTCCCAACTGTTCGCCCCACGCGATCAATCGTTCGCGATCGGCGTCGACGGCGTCGGCGACGTCGGGCGCCACCTGCAGTAAGAAGACCTGTCGAACTTCCCCGGCGAAATTCTCGGCCAGCTGCTCGGGGTCCCAACCTTCTCGCGCGGGCACCGCGAGCGCGCGCAGCGCTTCGACGGCGTCGTCGTCGACCAGGGCGTGAAAGAGTCCGTCGAACTCCGGTTGACTCTCTGAAATCGAACCCGTCGCGAGCAGTTGGTCGAGCGCACTGAGTGCGTCACGGGCCGAGCCCCGCCCGAGACGCACCGCGGCTTCGATGGTGGCGTCGTCCGCGCCGAGGTTTGCCGCCTCCTTCAGGTCATGGAGCAAAGTGGCCAGCGTGTCGGCGCTGATAAGTCGAAACTCGAGGTGCTGGGTGCGCGAACGAATCGTGGGCAGCACCTTGTGCGGATCGGTGGTTGCCAGAACGAACACCACGTGTGAGGGCGGCTCCTCGAGAGTCTTCAAGAGTGCGGCCGAGGCGGCCTTGGAGAGTTGATGCACCTCGTCAAAGATGTAGACCTTCCACCGTCCGGGCGTGCCGTGCCACGCGCCGGCGATGATGTCACGAATGTCGTCCACACCGTTATTGGACGCGGCGTCGAGTTCGATGACGTCGAGCGACGAACCCTTGGCGATCGCGAGACAGCTCGCACACACGCCACAGGCGTCACCGTCGAGGGGGTGTTCACAGTTAAGGGCCTTGGCCAGGATTCTCGCGGCGGTGGTCTTGCCCGTCCCGCGCGGTCCCGAGAAGAGGTAGGCTTGCGAGATTCGGTCGTTCTTCACCGCGCCTTGCAGTGCTCGAACCACGTGATCTTGACCGCGAAGTTCGGCGAATCGGGCCGGTCGAAAGCGGCGATAGAGAGAGGTCACTCCTTCGAGTGACGTGGGGGTCGCTTTCGCCTCTGGCATGCCTTGATGCTAACGGTGTGACGTCACGTGCCGAGGTCCAAAGCGATGGTCAGGCGATCCGTGGCACCCAACACAGTTCGCTGAGAGCTGCTGGCTTCCACCCCTGACTCGGTTCACGAAAGGTCGTCGCACGGGACCCGACCACCGCTTTGAACCTCGGCGTTTCTAGGCTACCGGAGGACGAACGAACGCACCTCAGGTAGCCTTGCGAGCCGGTATTCATTTCGTAGCGTGAGTATCGCGACTTGGAGGAGTGCGAGAGCGGCCGAATCGGCACGATTGGAAATCGTGTGAAGGGAAACCTTCCGTGGGTTCAAATCCCACCTCCTCCGCCACTGGGGTTTTCACGAAATTGAGACCTCGCCCGTCGACGAGCTGCGCTTCAGTAGGACGACAGAAAACAGCGCCGCTTACGCGTCTCGTTTTGCCATTCGCCACGCGCCCAACGCCGTCCAGCCGACGAGCCACGCGACGATCACGCACACCGTCACGGTGGTGCTCTCTGGAACGAGTCTGGCCACTCCGGCCCCACCACCACCCCCGCCAAAGGGATGAGGAAGCCCGCCCGGGTCCAGATGGGCCATTGCGAGGCCCACGAGTCCCCTCTGCACGTTTATGAGGTGCGCAATGACATTCATCGAGAAGATCGGAGTGAGGACAATTTCGAGCACGATCATCAACACCACCGGCACGGTTCGTTGACCCATCAGCGAAGCCAATCCCAGACCGACAATGAAACCGACGATGGCCTCAAGTTCGATCCAGAGGCCGGATTTCACCATGAGCGAAGTAGACGGGGTCAAGAAGTAGCTCGAGTAGTCGGCGTAGTCCTGCTTGGCGATCTTGACGGCGTCCGCCTTCAGCGTCGCTGGGGTTACCCGTTGGAGAGTAGTCCCGGGAGGAAGGACAATCACTCCGCTGGAACGGATCTGTCCTTTGCCGTTGATATCGCACGGATAGTTAATCGGCCCGCGGTACGGGAGTCCGCAGACCACTTCCTTCGGGTGGTTCGCGGCCCAACTCTCAAAACCCGTCAGGGAGAGCCCGACGGGAATGTTGTTGACACCTTGATAATCAAGTTTGGTGGGCGCGGCGAAAACGCAGACCGCGCACACGATCGTGAAGCCCGCCGCCACCAAGGGCACGATGATCGCCAGACCGGCGGGGATTCGCGCGAAATAGAGGGCCAGGCGCGAACGACCTGTGATAACGAGGTGGCGAAACATCCCTTCGGTGAGGTCAACCGATCCGGCCGTGCAGCCCAATGTGGCGGCGACGATGAAGCCAAAGACGTACATGACTCCGGCGACCAGTGCGGTGAAAATGTCGTAACCGCCGGCCGGTCCGTAGGACTTCGGCGCCACGGCGTGCGCGATCAATCGAATCAGGAGAAAGATCGTGGGTATACCGATGTTGACGACGACCAACGCGGCCATGAGACCGCGCCGCTTGCGCAGCTCCATTATCCGCGTCGCGATCATCGCGCCGGTCGGGAACCACGAGCCCCGACGATCGTGCACCTCGCCGCCTCGCGTTGCCAGCGCCGCGCTAGTAGAGCTTGCGCCTTCGGCCGCGGACGTCATGCGGTGTCACCCAGTCGACTCGTCACCTCTAAGAACCACGACTCCAAGGACACTTGTATCTCTTGGAGTCGGTACACCTCGATGCCGCTTTCGACCAGTCGTCGATTGATCTCGGCGATGGCGTCGCGCCCCGTTCCTGCGGCGAGGTGAATCGACAGCCCCGAGGTCTCGACGTCGATGTTGGCACCCAGCGGAGTGTCGGCCAGTATCGATCGGGCCCTCTCGGGTGATGAGCATCCCACCTCGACTTGCATCGCCGCGCCGGCGAGGAGTTCGGCGATCGGACCTTGTCGGATCACCTTGCCGTGATCCACGATGGCCACCGCGTCGCACGTTCGCTCGACTTCGTCCAAGAGGTGCGAGGAGAGCATCACGGTTCGGCCCTCAGCGACCAGCGACAGGATCATGTCGCGCATCTCGTGCATACCCGCCGGGTCGAGCCCGTTCATCGGTTCATCAAGAATTAGCAACTGGGGATCGCCGAGCAAGCAGGCGGCGACCCCGAGACGTTGGCGCATGCCCATCGAATACTTCGAGACGCGATCATTCGCTCGATGCGCCATGCCCACGCGTTCGAGCGAAGCGTCAATGCGCTCTCGCGCGGCCCGCTCTCGCGCGGCCGCCAGGATCTGAAGGTTCTGTCGGCCCGTCAAGTGACCGTGGAAACGAGGCTCGTCGACAATGGCCCCCACCCGCGCCAACGCTTGGTCGCGCCGACGAGGTACCGAGTAGCCGAGCAGGGACATCGTCCCGGCGTCCGCACGCGTCAAACCCAGCAGAACTCGAATGAGCGTGGTCTTTCCCGCACCATTTGGACCCAGGTAACCGAACGCGCAACCTCGAGGCACGAGTAGCTCAACGTCGTTCACGGCCACGTTGTCACCGAACCGCTTCGTCAGTCCATGAGTCTCAACGGCCCAGGGCCCGTCCGAGTGATTCGTCCGAGAGGACTCGTCAAGCGTCATTACACTCATTTCGACATCTTCTCCCACGAATCAGTGACCACTACACCGAGAGGCTAAGCGAACCTCTAGGGACCCACCATCGGGGTAAACCCTGATATCTCCATGACGCAAATAACGGTCCACTTTCTTGCCAGTGACATCCCTCCAGAGACCCGGGTAAGTAATAGCGAGACCTGGACAGAAAGACAGTGTGATCCCGTTAATGAACAAACTCAAAGAAGTGCTCCCAAAGAGTCTCTGCTCCTGGCTCGTTGCGTTCGTTGCGGCACTGAGCGTCACCACCTTCGCCATGTCGCCACCCGCCAGCGCCTCGTCGCTGGGACCGGGCAACCGCCAACGCGCGGCGTTGGCCTCCATCGAAGCCCGCCATCTCTTGACGTTGGTAACGCCGCCTGCGGGATCCACCAGACTCGCCCACTGGATCGCCGCGGACGGCACGGCGCTCTTATCGGCACCCAGTACCCCGGGAGACCCCGACGTAGTGGACTTAAGCGAGTTCTTTCTCGTCCCTGGAGGAATTCGAGCCCTCGGATTGATGAAGGACCAGATTCCTAAAGGTGGCAAGGTCTCCGGCTCGGGTTCCTCAAGTGGACCCGGCACCGACAACGAACAGTCCGAGTCGTTCTCCTTTCACGGAACGTCAGTTCTCCCGAGTCCCGAGATCCAGTACTCGATGGTGATCACGCCCACGGGCCAACTCGGGCTGCGCGTCGACGCCACGGTGACGTGGACGCCTCAAAAATCGCCGTACTCGATTGTGGCCGCCGGCGCAGTGAGAATTGTGGTGACCGTCAACCGCGGATTCAACGTCAAAACGAACAAGGTAACGACTGTCGAGGTCGACGATTCTTCAACAATCAAGACGATCCGCGCCAAGGTAAACGCGCTCCCCGTGCAGTTACCGGGCCTCATGTCGTGCCCTTTCGACGGCGGCGCGTCGATGACACTTCAGTTCTTCCGTCCAAACGCGACGGCTCCTTACGCCACGGTCGTTGTGGATCCCACCGGATGTGGGGGCGTCAGTGTGAAGCAGTTCGGAGCGAATGGCGCACTCATCGGCACTGGCGGCGACTCCGGCGGTTCGGGACTCGCGAAGTTCATCGCCAACGATCTCGGCATCACCAATTGGACGGGTATCGCCTCGATCATGGGCAGCACGAACCCGTAGCCATCACACCTGTCGAGTCAATCTGTTTCGAACTATTCGGCTCGGCGCTTCTCAAAGAACGCATTCAGTAACTGGCTCGACTCTTCAGCCAAGACGTCGTAGGTAACCGATGCCTCATGCAGCAGGCGCGGATCGCACAGAAGGTTGTAACGAGAACCCACGGCGCCCGCCTTTTCATCAATGGCCCCGATGACGACTCGCGCGACGCGCGCGTTCAAGAGTGCGCCCGCGCACATCACGCACGGTTCGAGCGTGACGTACGCCGTAACTCCGTCCATTCGCCAAAAACCCCGCGCACTCGCGGCGCCGCGCAGGGCTACGAGCTCGGCGTGGGCCGTCGGATCACCATCAACTTCTCTTCGATTCTCCCCGACGCCAATGATCACACCGCCTTCGACGAGCACACAGCCCACCGGCACGTCGTCGTGCGCACGCGCGCGTCGGGCCGCGTCGAGCGCGTCGCGCATAAAGCGTTCGTCGTCACTATCCATGACGTCGAAGCGTAGGACACGTCGACGACACCCAAAGCACCTTCGAAGGCGCGTTGTAGACTGCTCGACGGAGGGGTGCGAGAGCGGCCGAATCGGGCAGTCTCGAAAACTGCTGTGTCTACGGGCACCGTGGGTTCAAATCCCACCTCCTCCGCCAGCGTGAAACGGGTGACTTCGGTCACCCGTTTTCGCGTCTTCGTGACGACCTCGAGTGGCGCCAGTACGCTTGGAGCGTCTGATCTAGGCCGAACTGTTCCAGGAGAGCACCATGGTTTCGTCAATTGAATCGTCTGTCGGCACCGAGCGCAAGGTCGTCACCGACATACCCGGACCCAACTCCCAGGCGCTGCACCTTCGCCGCAAAGCCACCGTGAGTGCGGGACTCACCGTCGGCTTTCCGGTCTACATCGAGCGCGCCGAAGGCGCCATTGTGGTTGACGTTGACGGTAATCAGTTTCTCGATCTCGGATCAGGTATTGCGGTCACGGGCATCGGGCACGCCGTCCCGGCACTGATTGACGCCGTGAGCGAACAGGTCGCCAAGTTCACCCACACCTGTTTCATGGTCACGCCGTACGAGAGTTACGTAGAGGTCTGTGAGGAACTCGCGGAACTGACTCCCGGGACCTTCGATAAGACCAGCGCGCTCTTTAACTCCGGCGCCGAAGCGATCGAGAACGCTGTCAAGATTGCTCGCCTCGCGACCGGTCGTCCGGCGATCGTCGTCTTCGAACACGCCTATCACGGGCGCACCAATCTGACCATGGCGCTGACGGCGAAAAACATGCCCTACAAGGACCGCTTCGGGCCTTTCGCGCCCGAGATCTATCGCGTACCCATGAGCTACCCCTACCGCGACGGACTGAGCGGTGCCGAAGCGGCCGCGCTCGCGATCAGCATCATCGAGTCTGACGTCGGTGCGAAGAACGTTGCCGCCCTGTTGATCGAGCCGATTCAAAGCGAGGGCGGTTTCGTCGTGCCGGCAAAGGGTTTCCTCCCGGCCCTCTCGAAATGGACGACCGACAACGGTGTGGTCTTTATCGCCGACGAGATTCAAAGCGGATTTTGTCGCACTGGCGACTGGTTCGCCGTCAATCACGAGGGCGTGGTACCCGACCTGGTCGCCACGGCGAAGGGTCTCGCGGGCGGCATGCCCTTAGCGGCAGTGACGGGACGAGCCGAACTGATGAACGCGGTCCACGAAGGCGGACTCGGGGGCACCTACGGTGGCAACCCCGTCGCGGCGGTGGCCGCGCTGGCCACAATCAAGACCTTGCGGGATAACAATCTCGCCGCGCGAGCGCGCGAACTCGGCGACACGATGCTCGCGTCGCTGCGCTCCCTGCAACAAGACGTGGCGATCATCGGTGACGTGCGCGGACGCGGGGCGATGGTGGCCATTGAGCTGATCGAGCCGGGCACCAAAACACCCAACGCCGCGGCCACCAAGGCGATCGTTAGTTACTGCCAGCAACACGGCGTCATCGCCATCACGTGCGGCACGTACGGCAACGTCATTCGTCTCTTGCCCCCGCTCATCATCAGTGACGAACAACTCGCCGACGGCCTCAGCGTGTTGGGCGCCGCCGTTCGTTCCGTTCAGTAGTTCTTAACCCGCGCGAAAAAGGATTCAACGAAGAGTTCATGAATTCAGTCCCTACTCGCCTGCGCGCTGGTCTCCGCCTCGTCACGGTCGTGGGTACCAGCGCACTTCTGCTGGCCAGCTGCGCCCCCACGACGGGGGCAATGCCGCACCTCAGTGGCACCCCGGCGCTGAGCATCTCGGTGCCCCTCTCGAGCGTGGGCTGTACCCTCAACGACGTCTGCCTCGCCGTGGGCACGTCGAGTGCCAGCGTCGGACCCACGTCGGTGGGCGAGTTCAGCACTGCTCACGGACATTGGTTGAACCTCGCGCTCCCGGCGACAACGTCACCACTGATTACGTCTGTCGCCTGTTCGGGACGCAGCTGTCTCGTCGGCGGCTCGCAACCGGGTCGTGATCTCCTATGGGGCTTTGAGGCGTCGAGTCACGCCGTGAGCGTGGCGACGCCGCCATCCGGAGGGCTCGGCGTCGACGCGCTGAACTGCAACGGTCTCAACTGTGCGCTCGTTGACACGAGCGCCCTCGATGGTGTGCCGCGCTTTAGTTTCAGCGCCGACGACGGGCTCACCTGGACGAGCCCGCTGTCCATGAGTTGGGCGAAGGGCGACACCATCACGGCCCTGGCCTGTGGCGCCGTCTTTGACTGTCTCGTCGGCGCGCTTTCGCCGGCTCACCAGTTCGTGCTCTACGTCACGCGTGACGGCGGCGCGACGTGGAATCCGCGCTCGACGCCGAGTTCGTGGATGACCTTGACCTCACTGTCGTGTGAGCAACTCACTTGCGTGGCGCTCGCGAGCACCACTTCTTCGTCCGTGTTGATCCGTTCGAACACGTTCGCGAGGAACTGGACCAGCGTGTCGCTGGGCCAGAGCGCGAACGCCCTGGCCTGTTCAACACTGTCGTCGTGCGTGGTGGTGGGACAACGCTCGAACCAGTCACCTTGGCTCGCCAGTGTGCACCATGACGCCGCCGTCAGTGCGTCGCTACGTTACGTACCCTCGCCGCTGTTGGACGTGGCCTGTGGCGCCAAGCGCTGCGCCGCCATCGGCGTCACGACCGTGCTCACTGTGCCTCTCACGGCAACCGGCACCCATGCGGTCGAACCAAATCCCCTGTGACAGGCTGACGCGGTGAGTTTGTCGACGGCTGAGGCCGTGCCCGCTGGGTGGTACCCCGATCCATCTGGGACTCGTCAGTGGCGCGTCTGGACCGGCTCGAAGTGGTCCGAGATCACACGCCCCTACGGCGACTCGAAGTTGCCAGGACGGTTAGTGGCAAATTTGGACCTCGTGCGGGCCTTGGGTCGGGTGTGGAGCGTGGGCGTCGTCGGCGTCATCGGCGGCCTGGCACTCGTAGTCAGCGTGCTGGCCCACTGGCCCGGGACGGCTCATCCCACCCCCGAGTGGTTTGCCCTCATCGCGAGCAGCACCGCCGTCGCAATGCTCGCGCTGGGATCGGTCGTGTGCGCCTTTGGCGTCCGGGAACTTCGGGGCCGCTGGTCGATCGACGCTTTCGTTCCCGGAATCAACTTTCTCGTCGTGAGCACACTGGTCGCCCAACGACTCGGGCGCTCATCGTACGTGCGCAACCTGGCCACCGTCATCGTGCTGACGAGTTTCGCCACGTCGTTCCACGTGGACGTGTGGCTGGGCTTTGCGCCGATGTTGGTGGCGTTCGGCCACTCGCTGTGGATGAGGACGCTGGTCGATCAACTCAAGGGGCCGAGCACAATCGACCAAGCGCGTGCCCCGTAGGATGGCTCGGACCTCGTCGCGCGGCGGGGCCACGGGGGTCTAACGATGTACGAATGGTCCGAGGAACACCAAGCCCTCATCGCCGTGGTTCGCCGTTTCGTCGACGAAGAGATCCGTCCTCACCTGGACGATCTCGAGCACCGCGACGTGCCACCCTACGAGATCTTGCGAAAGATGTACGACGTCTTTGGTCTGCGCTCGATGGCCCAAGAGTCCTTCCAACGTTTGCTCGAGCGAAGGGTCTCGGGCGAGGAGCCTTCGAGTGAGCGTCGAAGCTACGACCCGGCGCTGACGCTGATCCCCACGATCGAACTCTGCCGGGTAAGTCCTGGTCTGGTCACCTCGCTGGGGGTCTCCACCGGTCTCGCGGCGGGCACCATCAACAAGCTCGGCACTCCTGAGCAGATGCAACGCTGGGCCCTCGATCTGATGACCCTCGACAAGGTGGGCGCCTGGGCGATCACCGAACCCGACTCGGGCTCGGACGCGCTCGGTGGAATGCGCACGAGCGCCACGCGTGACGGCGACGGCTACGTATTGAACGGTCAAAAGACGTGGATCACGAACGGTCCCTACGCCGACACGATCGTGCTCTACGCCAAACTCGATGACGGCAGCGGCGAGGAGATCCGCCAGCGAAAGGTCCTCACCTTCGTGCTCGACCGAGGCATGGAGGGACTCGAGCAGGCCAAGCCCATGCGAAAGATGGGTCAACACGCCTCGCCCACCGGGGAGATCTTCCTGAGCGACGTGCGAGTGGGGCGCGATCGATTACTGGGCGAGAGCGAAGAGACCAAGGGCGGAGGACGCCAGAGCGCCCGGGACAATTTCGTCGCCGAACGCGCGGGAGTCGCCGCGATGTCCTTGGGCATCATTGAAGAGTGCACGCGCCTGGCGATCGACTACGCCAAGCACCGCACCTTGTGGGGCACACCGATTGGCGAGTTTCAGCTCATTCAACTCAAGCTGGCCCAGATGGAGGTGGCGCGCGTCAACGTGCGTAACTTGGTCTTCTCGCACGTCGAACGCTCCAACGACGGCGCCGCGCCGAGCTTCGCCGAAGCTTCGGCGATGAAGCTCTACTCCGCGCAGGCCGCCTGTCAAGTCGCGGACGACGCCATCCAGATCTTGGGTGGGAACGGCTACATCGCCGAGTACCGCGTCGAACAGCTCAGTCGCGACGCCCGGGTGCTTCGTATCTACGCCGGCACCGACGAAATGCAAGTCATCGCCATCGCGAAGGACCTCATTCGCTCCTAGTCAGCGCGTCACGCAACTGTTGGGCGACGCCCGTCCAACCCTTGTAGGTCTGCACCGACGCCGGCGCGCTCTCCATCGCGTTAACGAGCGCGGGCACGAACGTCTCATCGCGCTCGCGCAACGTCACGGCAGAAGCGACGTAGGTGTGAATGGTGAAGACGATTGACTTGGTCTGAGGTAGTTGGCGCAACGTTTGACGCTCGACTCGAAAGAACCAGTCGGCGAGAGCGCCACTGGGCGAACCTCGCGCGCCGTAAGGCTGGTGCAGCACCGGACTATCGAGCAGCGTCCAGTTCAGTCGCCAGAACGAGCGCTCTGGCGTCAGTCGATCGAAGAAGGCGTTCGTGGGCCGCGCGAGCACGTGGTCGTAGAGCGGCACGGGTGAGTGAATGTCATCGAGCGTCGTGCCGATCTTTGTCGCCAAACTCCAGCGCGACGGAAAACAGACGCACGCCGCACGAAGTCGCCACGTGTCGCTCTTGGTCAACACGCAGAGGTCCTCTTGAACGAGACGACTGGCTTCAACAATGGGGTGCTCGCCCTCGAGGACCTGAAGAACGATCTCCGGATGGTACCGGTGAAGGAAGTCTCTGACCTCCTCCAAGAGTTCGCGGCTCGCGTCGTCACCTTCTGGATTCGTCGCCACCACCACGTCGTAGTTGTCTCGAAGGAGTGCGGTTTTCAGGGCCAGCTCTTCTTCGTATCGCTCGTCGACCTCGAGCCACGTCGCCAGATCGAGCGGGCGAAGCCCCATCGCCAGTCGCCAGCCCTTGTCGTCGAGGGGCACGTAAGGAAACGACGTCGTCATCTGGTCAATGGCCCCAGGGACATCTGACGGGCGATCTGCTCACGAGACGGGCTCCACTTCCCTAATCTGGCACGTCCTAGAGAGCTATTTTGGGCCCACCACCGGTAAACTGGTAGTTGATACGGTTAATATTTAAGGTAGAATTAGGTATGCCCCGTAACCAACGTGCACGCAGTTCGCGCGCCCTCGCCAACGACGAAGCCATTCGCGAGGCCGGCGTCGCCGAAGTCCTTCGCGTTGGGGTGGATCACGTCTCATTGCGCGACGTCGGTCACCGGGCCGGACTGACCCACGGAGCCACGTACGCGCGTTACGAAGACGTCGACGAACTCCTGGTCGATCTGTGGAACTCGGTTCTTTGTGCCCGGGCCATTTTAATGTTTGAACTGTGCATGACCGCGGCCGAGCGGCCCGATCTCACGACCGTCGGCGCGATCTTTGGGTTCCTGCGCGACACCACGCCCGAGGACGTGGCGAGCATTCAGTTGCTCTTGACCGCACGACGAATACCGACCCTGCACGAAGAGGTCGAGCCCTTCATCCACAACTATCTGGAGCGAGAGTTGTGCTCGTCGCCCGACGTGAGTGCCTCTCACACCCGCGGCATCACTATTTTCGCCATGATGGTCGTGCAGATCATTGCCGACGCCCAGTTCGGCTTCGACCAGAACTACCAAGCGGTGCTCGAGACGCTGTTGCTAGAAACACTGACCACCGATCCCAGTGACATCGCTGACGTGCCACTCCACGATCGCGACGATCGAATCGTCCTGGCGCCGGGCGACGATCTACGAACCGAATTGGCCCACGCCACGTTCGGCGTGGTGGGCAAGAGTGGCTACACCCGAGCCACCATCTCACGCATCGCCCGTCGCGCCAACTGCTCACCGGGCGCCATCTACAAGTTGTATCCCTCCAAAGAGGACCTCGTCATTGCCGCCTTTCACGATCTCATGAGGGCGCGCTGGATGAGAGTCTCGAACTTCGTCGACGTGCTCGAAGAAGGATCCATCACCCAACTGCTCTACAGCGCGACCAGCAGCACTAACTCGGTGCGTCAGAGCTTCACCCTCGAGACCGCCCTCGCCTCGGCGCAGAGTGAACGATTGAGGTTGGCCATTCTCAGTCAACTCAGTGAGCTCCAAGCCCTCATCCCCCTGCTGACCAACATCAGCGACGACGAGAGGGAGCGACTGGGCTATCTCATTCGTTCGATCATGTTCATCACCATTGGTGTGACTTTTTTGTCGACCGTCGTCGGCTCGATGCAGGCCACGAACTTCAACCAGTTCGCTGAGCCCTTTCGTCGAGCCATCTTGAAAGATGGGGTCCCGACGTGGAGCGAGATGTCGCGTCAGATCCTCGAGCTCATCAATAGGCGCGGCTACTAAGCAGTGGCCTTGGGCGGCGCGCCGGTGAGACCCTCGAGTCGATCCAAAATGCCGGAGATGACCTCGTCTTGAGCCAGGAGATGCTTTTGAATCTCCTCGGCCTCCTTTAGCACGGCCTCGGCGTCCTTGTAGGTCTCTTCGGCTCGCTTGTCGGCGGCCTTGGCTTGGATGTTCTGGCCGACGATGATGATCGGCAGCAGTACCAATTGCAAGAAACTGCTCGAGAGCCACACGACGATGAAGTACGTGCCTTGGTGGATGGCGGAGGGCAACGCAAAGAGCGCAATGACTGTAAAGACGTACGCGCACCACATAGTGCCCACGACCAGCGTGATGCGAAGACCGAACTTCGCGTTGATGCGAACGAAGACGTTGTCGTTCTTGATCCCTCGAAAGTCGCGAGTCTTGACGGGCTTCGCCGCGGTTTCAAGTTCGACCGCGCGCGGGTGACGGGTGTAATGATAAATTTTGGACATGTCCGGATTCTCACACGCCCCCGAGCGTGGGGCGAGGAATTAGGACCGACCCTTAGCTTTTCATCAAGTCCGGCGACGTCTCCATGCCTTGGCGCCAGACCGAACGAGCAATGATCTTGGTCGGGTCGGCTCGATCCTTGTAACGCAGCGCGACGTCGCGCACCTCTTCGAGCAGACCTTCAGAGAGGTGTATCGGATCGAGGCCCAGCGCCAGGAACTTCTCTCGGCTGACGTTGAGTTCGTTCTCGACCGCTTCGCGTCGAGGGTTGGGCAGAAACGCCACATCCACCCCGGTCAATTTTGAGATGAGTTCGGCGAGCTCACGCACGCGGTGGGTCTCCGTGACCTGGTTAAAGACCAGGGGCTTGTCGCCGCGCGCCGGCGGATTCTCCAGCGCTATTTGAACGCAACGAACCGTGTCGCGAATATGGATGAAGGCGCGTGTTTGACCACCGGTGCCGTGCACGGTCAGCGGGTGACCGATGGCGGCCTGCATCAAGAAGCGATTGAGCACGGTGCCGTAGTCGCCGTCGTAATCGAAACGATTGATGAGTCGCTCGTCGAGGGCGGTCTGAGGAGTCTGGGTACCCCAGACGATGCCCTGGTGCAGGTCGGTGATGCGCAACTGGTCGTTGGCGCAGTAGAAGGCGAACAGCAACTGGTCGAGGGTCTTGGTGAGGTGATAGACCGAGCCAGGATTGGCCGGATGAAGTATCTCGCGCTCGATCTCCCCGTCGGGCGTGGGGACCTTGACGGTGAGATAGCCCTCAGGGATCGGCGCAGAACCCGACCAGCCGTAGCCGTAGACGCCCATGGTGCCTAAGTGCACCAAGGCAATATCCAAACCACTAGCGACGATGGCCGCTAAGACGTTGTGAGTCGCGCGCACGTTGTTGTCCACGGTGTATCGCTTCGCCGCAGTACTGCGCATTGAATAGGGCGCGGCGCGCTGCTCGGCGAAGTGCACCAGGGCGTCTGGGCGAATCTCTCGCAGCAGTGCTTCGAAGCGGTCGAACTCTTCGGCGAGATCGAGGTGGACGAAGCCGATCTCCTTGTCGGTCAGTGACTTCCAAACCCGACGTCGCTCGCCAATCGGGCGAATCGGTGTGAGGGAATCGACCTCGAGTTCGAGATCGATCTCGCGTCGACTCAAATTGTCAACGATCGTGACGTCGTGACCAAGATCCGATAGATGCAGTGACGTCGGCCATCCACAGAAACCGTCGCCACCAAGAACCAGTACCTTCATGAAAACTCCTCGTGCGCAAGCGCGAAAGACGGCCAGTCGAGCCGCCGAGTCCCTCCATTAAGAGGGCAATGTCCCTCCAGACTACCAACGTATTACCCGCACACTGGTGGCTTTGTCGAACGTTGAAATGTCCTTCGCGTGGCAACTTGCGTCTGCCTGGTCTGAACTACTGCATGAGTTGCGTCACGACGTTCGACGACGACAAAGATCGCCGAGATTGTTCGGGTCCGGCTTCGTTACACTCGAGTGGTGCGTCGCTTTACGCGAGAGAACAGTGCCCGGCGTACCAATCTGCTCTTTTTGATCATCTTTGGGGTGGCCTTTGGCTTCGTCGAGGCGGCCGTGGTCTACTACCTTCGAATCCTTTTGCACTTTCGCGACGACTACTCAATCGCTCACTACAAGACGTTATTGAATCTGGGATTTATTACCTTCGTCTCGCCGGTCCATTCGCTACTGGTGAACCATCGAGTGAGTGACATCGAAGTGGCGCGCGAGAGCGCGACCTTGGTCATGTTGATCTGCCTCGCATGCGTGGCGGCCACGGGATGGCGGCGGCGAGCTGGAGCGTTTTTGGTGGGCTTCGCCTGTTGGGACCTTGCCTACTATCTCTTCTTGAGGATCTTGGATAACTGGCCACGAAGCTTGATGACCAAAGACGTCTTCTTTCTCATTCCCGTCACCTCGATCGGCCCGGTCATCACGCCAATCGTGATCTCAACGCTGCTCCTCGCGCTCGGCATCAAGCTCTACGGCGATTGACGCCCCACGAGTGTGGGACTCACTTCGCCTTGGTCGTAGTGGTGGTGGCCGCGACGGCCGGGCCGGTGTTCGCGGCGTTGCACGCCCTCGGGTCCCACGGGGCCAACGCGGCGCTGACGGGACTGGGGGCGCTGAACTGGCTGTTCGTCTTCACCCCGGGCGGGTCGTAGATCGTGGTCGTCGTGACGGCAGAGATCGTCGACGTCGTTTTGGTGGGTGGTTTCTTCGTCGCGACGGCCTTCGCCTTGACGGAGAGATCGGTCCCGGTCTGCACCGTTACCAATGCGCCGGGCGTGACGTTCTTCGGGTCGTAGCCCAAGATCGCGGGACCTTGCAGCTGAGCGAGTACGGCCTGAGCCGCCGCCTGCGCGGGGGAGATCCAGTTGCCGCTCGTGGGCGGTTTCGGTCCGCCGTACCAGACAACCGTGTCGCTCACCGGGCCCACCGGGGTCACGTCGCCGGTTGACTTGATCTTGAACCCCAGGGCCGTGAGCCCTCGCGCCACGGTCGCGGCCTGACTGGCGACGCCCGTGCCGTTCTCAATCGAGATCGGAAAGCTCGACGGCGCCGGCAGCGGCTGGTCGGTGAAGGAATTGGTACCCGCGGCCACGCCCAGAATCTGGTTTACCGAGTTGACTCCGGTCGGCTGGACCGGGAACTCGATGTCGCCGTAGTAGTAACCCTGGTAGAGGTACGTGCCGGTCTCCACCTCCAAGACGGGGAAGGTGTACTGAAGAACGTTGGCGATGTTGGTGTGGGCGAAAGTCTCGGCGAGGTCGACCATCGAGCCTTCACTGAAGCCGTTGTCGACGGTGAGATCGGGCAAGACGGCCGTCGCAATGCTCTGGTCGGTGATCGGATTGCCGAGTCCGCGTGCGGCAACTTTCGCCGCTAAGACGCGCAAAAACTCGTGAGTCCGGCGAATCCGAGCGAGGTCCGAGAGTGCCTCCTGGGGCCACGAACGGGGATCGTGATTCGACGGCGTGGGCTGGATCTGCAGGTGCCGGGCCCGTACTAACTCGAGCGCCTTTACCCCATCGAGCAAGTAGCAGCCGGGCCGTTCGATGTTCAACCCCGAGTACTGGTCGAAGATCGGAATGGGAAAGTCCATATAGACCCCGCCCAGTGCATTTACCACGCTCGCGAAGGTGTCGAAGTTCAACTCAACATAGTGATTGATCGGAATCGCGAAATCCTCCTCGATCGCGGCCACGAGTTGACTCGGTCCTTGATAGAGGGCCGCGTCAATCTTGTTAGCGCCCTCGATGCGCGCATTGGGGACAAAGAGGTCACGAGGTATCGATAACAGCGACACGGTGCCCGTGCTCGGGTCGAGGTGCAGAATCATGTCGATATCGCTGTTCACCCCCGTGACGCCTTGGGAGCACAGTCCGTACGCGATGTTCTGAACCTTCAGTCCGCATCGGGTTGTTGAGCCAATCATCAAGATGTTCTCGGTGGCCCCGGGGTTTTGAAGACCAGTCACGTTCTTGTGATGAATCAGTGACCCGAGGTAGTAGTAATCCCCGACCACCGCGCCAACAATGAGAACGACGACGAGCCCGAGCGCGATCACAGTTCGCTGGACCCACTTTCGCCGGCGACTTCGCACCCGACGCGTGGGGGCGCCGGAAGAGCGACGATCGACAGCCTGGCCGAGTTGAACGAGCCGTTCCGAGTTCGGAATCTTCTCCGCAGATCGCTCGCGATCGTTGCCGGTATCATCGCGAGGCATCGATACATTCTAGTTGTCGCCTCTGATGACGACGGTGCAGTGCGTAACGCTGAAGTACCGAATGTATGGTCAAGCGCTCTAAAAGAACGATCGCTTCTCCTGATAACTCGACCGAAAATTCTGGCGAATGGCACATCACGTTCATGAGACAATGACAATGTGACTCAAATCAACCCGGATGCTGGGGTGACTCCAACTCGTGGCTAACGCGCACCGGAAACACAGTCATTCGCATCAAGTGAGTACGAACACCGATATTCGTTACGTGCTCGTGGCCCTGAGCTTGATACTCGCATTCCTCGTGGGCGAGGTCGCGGCGGCAATCGTTGGCCATTCGCTGGTCCTCTTCGCCGATGCCGGACACATGTTGACCGACGTCGCGGCACTGGGCATGAGCGTGTGGGCGATTCGTCTGGCGCGAAAGCCCGCTCAGGGCCGATGGACGTTCGGGTTTCAACGAGCCGAGATCGTCTCGGCGGCGGTCAATGGGGTTACCCTCGTCGCCATCGCGCTACTGATCGGTGTCGAAGCGATCCAACGGCTTATCTCGCCCCAACACGTCAACGGCGGTCTCCTCCTCATCGTGGCGATCGTTGGCGCCGTCATCAACGTCATCGCTACCGGACTGCTCAAAAGAACCAATCAATCGAGTCTTAACTTGCGCGGCGCTTACGTGCACATACTCACCGACCTGTTCGCTTTCATCGGAACGGGCGCGGCCGGATTGATAATCATCCTCAGCGGCTGG
>Ga0182024_10002498_pt1 | contig 45487 bp, 44 predicted proteins | sample P32metaG_FD_120480 | JGI IMG/M metagenome (GOLD analysis project Ga0182024, IMG submission 120480) | Permafrost microbial communities from Stordalen Mire, Sweden - P3-2 metaG (Illumina Assembly) | ecosystem: Environmental > Terrestrial > Soil > Wetlands > Permafrost | place: Sweden: Stordalen... | reverse complement strand
TGGTAGGGCCGGTGGGGATCGAACCCACGACCGAGGGATTATGAGTCCCCTGCTCTAACCACTGAGCTACGGCCCTTCGGATATCACCATCAACGACGGTGCAACTTCGAAACTACCGAACGTCATTGATTGGCTCCCAGAGCAGGACTCGAACCTGCAACCTAGCGATTAACAGTCGCTTGCTCTGCCAATTGAGCTATCTGGGAATGCGTGAGGCAACGCAACATTAGCACCCTCAATTGTGCTCCTATTGCTGGCCAAACCACGACTGTAGCCGCTGCGCGTCAGCACTCTCGCGGACTGCTCGGCGACAACGTTCGATTCGTTTCGTCATACCTTGTCGAGTGATGCCATGCCTGCGCGCAATCTCATCCAGCGACATCGTGTGAAATGTGTACTGCCAAAACGCGTCAAAATCATCACCACATAGTCGACGAAGTGAATCAATCACCCACGACGGAGCTTCCGCAACATCGACGGGTTGTTTGGCGTCCGTCACATCATTAAATTCAGCGGGCTGGAAACGCCGCGAAGCCAATTCTCTGTTCATTTGTACGACTTCGGTGGCCTTGGCGAGGGAGATACCTAGCGACTCGGCTACGTCATGTTTGGTGATTCTCTTCGGACTCGAAACGCGCTCCAGTTTTCGCAACTTAAGTATCAAGCGCATCTCACTGTCACTCAATCCAGCCTGCTGTTGCACCGCTTGATTCACCAGTTTCATGATCCAGTAATTGGCGTAGGTCGAAAATCTCGTTCCCTGTTCCGGATCGAACCGACGAAGTGCATTTACGAGACCTTCAATGCCCGCGGCTTCTAGATCTTCATTGGCGAAATGGTAACCGCGCTCGACCACTCTCGTGCGCACCAAGCCACACGTCGCCTGCAATAGGAGTGACTCGGCTTCCTGACCGGCTTGGCGTTGTCGCAGCAGTCGACGACGCCTGGCCGAATCAATGGGATCACCTTCAGTCAGTGCCCCCGCTGCTTCGCGACCACGCTGTATCACGGGATGCAGCTTGCGTTCTTCCTCGGCACTCAACGGCGCAATCATGACCAGACCGCCAATTAATCCCAGCGGTCTGTCGGTCACGGCAGCGATACCGGCGTACGGGTGAGCAGCCAACTTCGAAGATCCCGTTCGGCGACGTCGCCTTGCGGGGTCCCCAATAGATCCACTCGTTCCTTCACGTCACGCACGGTGGCCATGGCTACGTCAGGCGCGATGGCCCCTTCACGCAACTCACGTTCGATGTTCTTTAGTTCCTCACCGACGGCGCTACGAATCAACTGCGATATGACGGCGCTGACGTCTTCGGTCGTGTACTCACGGTCGAGTTCATCAACCACCAATTGGCTCAATACTTGCGCGGCGTCCTCTTCACCTCGACGTTGCAACTGATCGATGACATCAGAGATAACTTGACCGGCCACCAGTCCATCAAAAATCTCCCTTTGTACGTCATTCACGAAGTAGGCACTTATGAGCCGGTCCTTCACTTCACCGGAAAAGTGGACGCAGAGTCGCAGAGCCTCGAGCCCCGGCCGGGGCATCGCCACGACCGGTCGGCGACTGGGAGCTTCAACGTCGCCACCGGACGGTTCATTGGGAATCTGCCGCTTGACGCCGCTGCGCGCGATCTCGGCCACTCGAGGCCTCAGGGCGCTCTCTTCTAAACGCAATTTGTACGCCACCTGCATCAGATACTGGTCCCGCACCAGGTCACTGGGGTGTTCCGCCAGAACTTCCAGGGCGAGCTCCGCCGCGCGGGCCTTGCCTTCGGCGGTGGCGAGGTTGGCGCCGTCGAGAACGCGGTCCAAACGAAACTGCAGGAAAGGAACTGCCTCAGCAATGGAGAGACGCAGCGCCTCCGGATCCTTTCGCGCCAAGTCCGCCGGGTCGCTTCCCTTGGGCAGACGGGCCACCAATACGTCAACTTCGTGTTGGCGCTCCCACTGATAGACCGATGCGGCGGCACTTTGTCCGGCGCTGTCCGCGTCGTACGCCAGGACAATCCGTTTGGCGAAGTTGCGCATGATGCGAAAATGCTCTTCACCCAGCGCCGTGCCGCACGTCGCCACGGCGCGCGGCAATCCGGCACCGAAGAACGCGATGACGTCGGTATAGCCCTCACAGACGATGATCTCGCCGGAGCGAATGATGTCGTCCTTGGCCCAGTTGAGCGCGTAGAGCGTTCTCCGCTTCGAATAAATGATCGTCTCGGGGCTGTTCTTGTATTTCGCCTCCACCCGCCCATCGGACCGCGGCGGTCGGTCGACGCTCGAGGGCATGATGCGCCCTCCCACGGCAATCGCTTTGCCGCTGGAGTCGAAGATGGGAAAGATAATTCGCGCGCGCAGCGCGTCTTGGCGGCGATCACCTTTGTTCACGAAGCCGAGCCCGGTGCCCAGCAGTACTTTCTCGTTGAGTTGGAGGGCTTTGGCAAGCCCGTCCCACTCGTCGGGCGCCCAGCCCAGTTTGAACTGCCGGGCCACGTCGCCGTCGATGCCCCTCGATCGCAAGTACTCTCGGGCCGGACGCGCGTCGGGCCCTTTGAGAAGCCGCTCGTGGTACCACTCGACGGCCTTGTCCATGGCCGCCAAGTATTCCTGGCGCTCTTTGCGCGCTGGACCGGCGTTGGCGTCCTCGTGCAATTCAATCCCCGCGCGATCGGCCAGGAGCCGCACCGCCTCGACGAAGTCCAAGTGCTGCATCTCTCGAACAAAGGTGATCTGATCGCCCGACGCGCGGCAACCGAAACAGTAATAGCGACCCTCCTCGGCGTTTACCGAGAAGGAGGGTGTCTTCTCGCCGTGAAAGGGACAGAGCCCGCTCCATCGTCGCCCCGATTTCTTGAGGGCCACCTGCTCGCTGATGAGGGCCACGATGTCGGTCGCCGCACGGACCTGCGCGATCTCACTGTCCGATATTGCCATGCACAGACGGTACCGCCCTCGCCCGTCCCATAAGCCGGAATCAACGAATTGTTCCTAGACTGGCCGCTGTGTCTGATTACGCCGTTGAGGCCCTCGATATTGTTCGCACCTTTAAAGACGGCGAAGTTCGCGCCCTCGATGGCGTGACCCTGCGCGTGGCGCGCGGTGAAGTCTTCGGCCTGCTGGGTCCCAACGGATCCGGCAAGACCACCATGATTCGAATCCTCTCGACAATTTTGAAACCAACGTCGGGCACCGCCACCGTGAACGGGTTCGACGTCGTCAAGCGTCCCGACGCGGTGCGACGAAGCATTGGACTGGCCGGACAGTACGCGACCGTCGACGAGAATCTGACCGGTTTCGAGAACCTGCGCATGATTGGCCTGCTCAACCATCTGGACAAGTCCTTCGTGATCAACAAGGCCCACGAACTGCTCGAGCAGTTCGGCCTGAGCGACGCGGCCAACCGCACGACCAAGACCTACTCCGGTGGCATGCGCCGCCGACTCGACCTGGGCGCCGCCTTGGTGGCCAATCCCCCCTTGCTCTTTTTGGACGAACCCACCACCGGGCTTGATCCCCAGAGTCGCCAAGATCTTTGGGCCATCATCGAAGGACTGGTCGAAAATGGGGTGACGGTGCTGCTCACCACCCAGTATCTCGAAGAGGCTGACCGCCTGGCCAAACAACTGGTGGTGCTCGATCACGGCAAAATCATTGCCGAAGGAACCTCCCAAGAACTGAAGACCCAGTTGGGCAGCACGGTCCTGTCAGTGACCTTCGCCAACACCGACGACGCTCGACGCGGTGCCGAGCTCATACGCGAACTTTCTCCCAAACCGGCCAACGTGGAAGGCACCGTGGTGGACCTCACGGTCGACCGCGGACCGGCGATCGCCGCCGACGCCCTGCGTCGACTCGACAGCGCGGGAATCACGCTGGTGGGACTGGCCCTTCGCGAACCCAGTCTCGACGACGTGTTCTTAAATCTCACCGGTCACAAAGCCGAGGACATTACCGAATTTCTCGCCGACGAAGCACCCACAGGTCGCCGTGGACGAAAGGCCCGCACATGACCCTCACCACTACCGCCCCCGCTGCGCCCACGTCGAGCAAGAGTTCCCTCCGCTGGGCCGTGAGCGACGTCTTGACGATCGCTCGGCGCAACCTGCTGGCCCTCGTTCGTATTCCCACTTCGCTGGTCTTCGCCGTCATCCAACCCGTCATGTTCGTGCTGCTGTTTCGTTACGTCTTTGGTGGCGTCATCAATGTTCCCGGCATCCCCTACGTAAATTTCCTTATTCCGGGCATCTTGGTTCAAACGACAATTTTCGGCGCGGTGGGCACGGCCATTGGTCTGGCCGAAGATCTGCAGCGAGGTCTCATTGAGCGCTTCCGCGCGCTGCCCATGGCCCGCATGGCCGTGCTCGGCGGACGCACGGTAGCGGACCTCACTCGCAATGTCGGCGTGGTGGCCATCATTACGTTTGTCGGCATGGCCGTGGGTTTTCGTCCCAGCGGAAGCTTCGTCTCCTACATCCAGGCCTGTCTCTTGATGCTGATATTCGCCTACTGTCTCTCTTGGGGCTTTGCCTTCGTTGGTCTGGCCGCTCCCAATTCTGAGACCGCGCAGGCCATGACCTTCCCGCTCATCTTCCCGTTGACATTCGCCTCGGCGATTTTCGTGCCGGTCGACAAGATGCCCGGCTGGCTACGGGGATTCGCCCAACACCAACCCGTCTCCGAAGCGGCCGACGCGGTGCGCGGGCTGATGCTGGGCGCGCCTCACGGCGATTCCACCTGGATCACGCTGGCCTGGTCGATTGGAGCCATCGCGATCCTCGCTCCCCTGGCCACGGCGCAGTACCGCAAAGTGGCCTAATCAACTCGTGGCCCTACTGAACGCCGCTCAACTGCAAGAAATACTGAGCAACGCCTTTCCCGAGGGCGATTTGCCACTGGTCGAAGAGGTGGACAACAACTCGGTGCTGGTCTGTCAACCAATCTCGCAGCGTCATGGTCGGCCCGGCGGCACGGTGTCTGGTCCCATCATGATGATGCTCGCCGATACCACGGCCTGGGTCGCGGTCCTGGCCCAGATTGGTCCGGTACTACTGGCAGTCACGACGAGTCTGCACATCGACTTCCTGCGCAAGCCCGACATCGCCGATCTCCTGGCCCGGGGCACGGTCTTGAAACTGGGGCGCAAGTTAGCCGTAGTCGACGTCGCCATCTACTCGCGTGGACGTGACGAACTGGTAGCCAAGGCCCAAGTGACCTACTCCATTCCCTCGAAGGGGCTGGCGCCCGAGGACAAATGACGCAACAAGATGATCTGACGGCCGACCGCTTGACCAAGCCGCTGATCTTTTTGATGTCCCTCGCGGTGGGCGTCATCGTGGCCAATATCTACTACTTGCAGCCACTCTTGCATCAGGTGAAGGTCGACTTCGCGGTGGGCACGGTGGCGACGTCGGCGCTCATTACCTTGGTGCAGGTTGGCTACGCCGCCGGACTCACCTTCATCGTCCCCCTCGGCGATCTGCTCGCGCGCCGTCGTCTCATCGTCACCATCTTCGTGGTCGCCGCCGCGGCCATGATCGCCGGATCGTTGGTCCAAAGTTTTGTGTGGTTCGCCCTGCTGACGGTCATCGTCGGGCTCTCCTCGGTCGGGGGTCAAATGCTGATTCCCTTCGCGGCCGACCTCGCCAAAGAGGGCCAGCGCGGCAGAGTGGTGGCGCGGCTCATGACGGGACTACTACTGGGGATCCTGCTCTCGCGCACCTTCTCCGGCATCGGCGCCGAACTTTTTGGCTGGCGCGGCGTGTACGTCACGGCCGCCGTGCTGCTGATCGTAATGGCCGCCGTCCTCTCACGGGTACTGCCGAACGAAGCCCCACGGGCGCACGTGCCCTATCGCGAGCTGGTCACGGGCTCTTTCAAACTTTTCGGAACCTACCGAGAGCTGCGCCGCCGCTGCTATTTTGGCGCGATCAACTTCGCCGCCTTCAACGTGCTGTGGGCTTCCTTGGCCTTCAAGTTGTCGGGTCCACCCTTTCACTACTCCAACATCGAGATTGGCCTGTTCGGGCTGCTCGGGGTGGGCGGTGTCCTGGCCGCCAACCTCGCCGGTCGCCAGGCCGATCGAAATGGCAGCCACCAGGTCACCGTCATTTCCGCGCTTTGTTTTGTGGTGGCCTTCGTGCTCATGTGGCTCGGACGCCACAACGTCTGGCTCTTGGCCGTGGGCATCTTCGTGCTCGACTTAGGAGAGCAGGGCATGCACATCACCAATCAAGCGATCATCTACACCCTGGCCCCCGATAAGCGCAGCCAACTCACCAGCGTCTACATGGTCTCGTTCTTCGTGGGTGGCGCGGTCGGATCACTCGCCGCGGGCTTCACCTACGCCCATCACGGCTGGACCGGTATCTGCGTCCTGGGCACGATCTTTGGCCTACTCGCGACCGGGCCGGCGCTGTGGTGGCGCCCGGCCGTAGTCTCAGCGATCTGACCTGATGGCCTTCGTGCCGCGCAGCGTCATCGGCACGTCAATGACGCCCTCCGCACTGACCGCTTCTAAGCGGGCCTGCAGGATCGCTCTGATCCGGAGACGCTCCTGGTCGCTGCGAATGAGGTCGCCCGAATACGTAGCGAAGAGCGAGACCACCTCGTCGGTCGTACGGCGCCACGACCAGTCGAGCGAAAGTTCGGTGACTTCGTAAAAGAGGCCGCTGTCCACTTCGCTCGCGCGCCAACTGCGCGGGCGCATCGAAGGGCCCCGGTTGGCGTCGCGCAGCTTGGTGATCTCGTCCACCCACTCGACGTCGCGACTGAAGCCGTTCCACAGCACGAAGAGTCGGCCCGCGTCCTTAAGCACCCGGGCCATCTCGTTGGTCGCTTCGGGTTGGCGGAACCAGTGCCAGGCCGAGGAGATCACCACCACGTCGAAACTGGCGTCCTCAACCGGCAGCGACTCGGCCGTGCCGACCAGGGAACGGACCTGGGGACTGCGCCTCTCCAGCACCGCGCGCATCTTTTCGTCCGGTTCGACGATGGTGAGCGTGGCTCCTAACTCCAGCAGGAAGCGGCTCCAGATGCCCGTGCCGGCCGCGACTTCCAAAACGTTGAGTCCGTGAAGGTCACCGAACAATGGGGCGGCTCCACCGGGCGGCGCGGGGCGGTAGCGGTCGTAGAGTTCGGCGACCGCACCGAAGGACTGAGCCCTTTGGTCGGACATCTAGCTCTGGTCGGTGCGAAGGCGCAGGTCGGCCACCAGTTCGTCAATCGAGACGCGCGTCTGTTGTGTGCTGTCGCGCTCGCGCACCGTGACGGCCCGGTCTTCCAGGGTGGCGAAGTCCACGGTGATGCAAAAGGGCGTACCCACTTCGTCCTGGCGGCGATAGCGCCGGCCAATGGACTGGGTGACGTCGTAGTCGCACATGAAGTGGGGCTGCAGGGCGGTCAAGACCTCGCGCGAGACCGCTTCCAGTTCGGGCTTCTTGGAGAGCGGCAAGATAGCTACTTGGTTGGGGGCCAGGCGCCAATCGAGACGCAGCACGACGCGCGTCTCGCCTTCCACCTGGTCCTCGTGGTAGGCCGCCAAGAGGAAGGCCATCATCGCTCGGGTGGCCCCGGCGGCCGGTTCGATGGTGTAGGGAATGTAACGCTCGTTGGCGCCCTGGTCGAAGTATTCCAACCGGGTGCCCGAGGCGTTGGAGTGCTGGGTCAGGTCATAGTCGCCGCGATTGGCCACGCCCTCTAATTCGTCCCAGCCCCAGGGGAAGGCGAACTCCACGTCGGTGGTGCCCTTGGAGTAGTGCGATAGATCGGCCGGCGCGTGTTCGTGCAGACGCAGCTGCTCGGGCTCGATGCCCAAGTCCACGTACCAGTCGTAACGGACCCCGATCCAGTAGCGGTACCACTTCTCCGCGTCGGCCGGCGCCACGAAGTACTCCATCTCCATCTGCTCGAATTCGCGGGTGCGAAAGACGAAGTTCTGCGGGGTGATCTCGTTGCGGAAGGACTTGCCGATCTGGGCAATGCCGAAGGGCGGCTTCTTGCGCGTGCTCGAGAGCACGTTGGCGAAATTGGTGAAGATGCCCTGGGCCGTCTCGGGCCGCAGGTAGGCAGTCGCTCCTTCGCCCTCCACCGGGCCGGCCTGGGTCTTGAACATCAGGTTGAAGGCCCGAGCTTCGGTGAACTGAGTGGATCCGCAGTTGGGACAGACGCCATCGATCTTGTCCTCGCGCCAGCGCTCCTTGCACTTAAGACAGTCGACCAAGGGATCGGTGAAGGTCTCCAAGTGGCCCGAGGCGGCCCAGATGGCCGGAGGTCCCAGGATGGCGGCGTCGAGACCGACGATGTCGTCGCGCAGCTGGACCATGGAGCGCCACCAGGCCTGCTTGACGTTGCGAAGCATGTTCACGCCCAGCGGGCCGTAGTCGTAGGTGGAGCGAAAACCGCCGTAGATTTCGGCCGAAGGAAAGATAAAACCGCGCCGTTTGGCGAGATTGATGACCTTTTCGAGCAGGTCGGGGTCGGTCGAAGGCGCGGAATCCATCTGCCAAGGCTACCGGACTAGGTGGAACTCCTTAGACGCACGATGACCTGGTTGGCCAGCAGTCGACCCTTGGGCGCCAGCGTCACGCGCCCTTCACTCACCCGCACCAGGTGGGTTATCTCGTCGAGCGAGTCGAAGGCCTCGACCGGTACACCGCGCCGGGTGCGCAGCGAGAGCGAGTCGCGCTCGAAGGCTTTGGTCGCAGCGTCGAGCACTTCCTCGCCGCCCCGCGGACGTTTCCCGCTTTGGACCATCGCGATATAGCGCTCGGGCGTGCGCACGTTCCAAAAGCGCCGTCCGTGCTCGTGTGAATGGGCCGCCGACCCGAAGCCCCGGTAGTCGCCTTGATCCCAGTAGACGTGGTTATGGCGACACTCGTGGCCGGGCTTGGCCCAGTTGGAGATCTCTTCCCACTCGTAACCGTGCTGGTCGAGCACCCTTCCCACCAAGTCGTACGCGTCGGCGGTGTCGTCCTCGTCGGGATGGCGACTGGGATCTTCTCCCAGCGGCGTGCCCGGTTCCGGGGTCAACGCGTAACAGCTGAGGTGCGGCGGCGGATGCTCCAGTCCGAGCAGGTCGTCGAGCGTGTGGCGCACGTCGAGCAGGGTTTCGGCCCGCGAACCCACGATGAGGTCCATGTTCCAGGTTTTAAAGCCGGCCTGGTGCACGGCCTGGGACACCGCCCGGTGGGCCATGGTGCCGTGGCGGCGACCGAGGTCGGCCAAGACCTTTGGCTGCGTTGACTGCACCCCAAAGCTCATGCGGTTGACGCCGCCTTTAAAATAGCTCGACAGTCGCTCCAAGTCAGCGTCTTCGGGATTGCACTCGACGGTCACCTCGCAGTCGGCGGTTTTCGCGATGGCTTCGAGGATCCGCAGTAGTTCTTTGGCCTCTAATCGCGACGGCGTGCCGCCGCCGAAGAAGATCGAGGTGGCCGGCGCCATTCCTTCTTCGCGGGCCCAACCAATTTCCTCTACCACCGCGTCGACGTATTGGGCCATGAGGTGATCGCGGTCGGCGTAGGTAGCGAAGGCGCAGTAGTCGCAGCGGTACGCGCAGAACGGCACGTGCACGTAGACGCCGAACTCGCTCACGGTCGCACCGCCGGTGGCGCGAGCGGCGGCGAAGAGCGGGCCGCCCGAAGCCGTTTTCCAAAGTGCTGCTCGATGGAGTCTTGGGCCAGCGTCATCACTTCACCGGCCCCGGGCGGCGAGGATTCGTGCAGGACCTGGGCCAGGTCCCCGCCCAGAATTCTCCTAATCAGGTCCAACGCATCGCTCGAGATGGAAACGCCCGAGCGGCAGTTTGCGCAGAGCGTGCCGCCGATCTCGGCGTCGAAGGAGACCAGCGGACCTTCCCGGGCGCAGTTGACGCACACGTCCACCACCGGTTGGGAGCCGTCATGGGCCAACAGCTTGAAGAAAAAGGAGGCCGGGACCAGCGAAGGCTCGAACTCTTGGTTGTCGAGGGTCAGCAATACCCGCACCAGCAACTCGAAGATCCCCTCGTCGGCCACGTCGTCGGAGGGAATGGCGTCGACCACTTCAACCACGGCGTAGCCGGCGTTGATGCGGTCGTAGGAAGAACGCAAAGTGGACAGGCGTTCTAAGTGGGCAACGTGGCGGGCCACGTAGAACTCGCCCCGGGTCTCGGCGAGGTCAACGCGGACGTAGGCCAGCGCTTCCAAGGTGCCGCCCAGGCGACTGGTGGTCTTGCGGATGCCTTTGGCGAAGACCCGCACCTTGCCGTGCTCGCGGGTCCAGAGCACCACCACGCGATCGGACTCGCCCGACTTATAGGTGCGCAGCACCACGGCGTCGTCTTGAAAGTCCTTCACTGCTCCGTCTCTTCGTCCGGTTCGTGGAAGCGCTGCTTTCGAGGCGTGAGGCCCAGGTACCGGTTAAGGCCCACGCCGGCCACGATCAACACCACCAGCACCAAGGGAATCAGCAACGGGGCCACCAGACCGCCGGCCCCGTTGGCCGCCAGGACCCAAAGGAATACGTAGACCAGTAGGCCCAGCACCGTCATGACGCGGGTGAGCCTCATTGATCGACCCCCCCGAAGCGACGCACCCTCCTCTGGTACTCCTCGATGACGTCGAAGAGATCCTCGCGGCGAAAGTCGGGCCAGAGCACGTCGGAAAAGACCAGCTCCGAATAGGCCATCTCCCACAAGAGGAAGTTCGAGATCCGGTACTCGCCCGAGGTGCGCACGATGAGATCGGGGTCGGCCAGCTCAGGGTGGTAGAGCCGTGAACGGATGGCCTTCTCGTCGACCTTGCCGGCCGATACCTTGTCGCTTACCAATTGGCGCACGGCGTCGACGATCTCGGCCCGACCTCCGTAATTGAAGGCGATGTTGAGCGTGAGGGCCTTGTTTTTCTTGGTCAGCTCGACGGCCGCGTCCATGTCCTTAAGCACCCGACGGGGCACCCGCCAGTCCCGGCGGCCGGAAAAGACGATGCGTACGCCGTCGGCGTGCAGCTCGTCCTGGCGGCGCTGGAGCAGTCCCTGGTTGAAGTTCATGAGGTAGCGCACCTCGTCAATGGGCCGCACCCAGTTCTCGGTCGAAAAGGCGTAGACCGTCAGGACCTTCATTCCCAGCGAGAGCGCGCCGTAGACCGTGTCGACCAGGGCCACTTCGCCGGCCCCGTGGCCTTCGGTGCGCGCCAGCCCCTGGCGCTGGGCCCAACGACCGTTGCCGTCCATCACCACGCCCACGTGAGCGGGCACGTTGGCGCGCTCCAGTGAGTCCGGAATCGGGGTGGGACGGGGATCAGGCACACGTAAAACTTACCTGTTTCCCTTCAATCGCGGCCGTAGCGGTCGCACCCGTGCCCTTAAGGTCAATACGTGAAAACCTTCGATCCCGACGAGGAGACGCCCTACGTGGAACCGAACGTCGACGCGGGAATCCAGCTGGACGACGATGTCGTCGAGGTCGACGCCGATCGCGCGCTTGACCTCCTGGACCGCATCACCGAAGAGCTGCCCGGAGGAGGCGAGAGCCGTGAAGGCCAGCGCCAGATGGTTCGCTCGGTGGCGGCCGCCTTCACCCGGCGCCAACACACCGTGATCGAAGCCGGCACCGGCGTCGGCAAGTCGCTGGCCTACCTGGTGCCGGCCGTCATGACCGGTCAGCGGGTGGTGATCGCGACCGCCACCAAGAACCTGCAGGACCAGCTCGCCACCAAGGACGCCCCCACCGTCGCCGCGCACGCGGCCAAGGTCAACGTCGCCGTCTTAAAAGGCAAGAACAACTACCTCTGCCGCAATCGCGCCCAGCAGGTGGGCGGCGGCGCGCAGTTGAGCTTCGACGACGGCACGGACGTGCCGCGCGGCGTGGCCAGCCAGATGAGAAAGATCCTGCAGTGGTCCAACGAAACCACTTCCGGCGACCGCGACGAACTGCCCTTCGAAATCGATCAGCGCGCCTGGCGCGGGCTTTCGGTCACCCCGCAGGAATGTCTTGGTCGCGTGCAGTGCCCCCAGGGCCAGAACTGTTTCGCCGAACTGGCCAAGGACCGGGCGGCCGAGAGTTCGATACTGATCGTCAACACCCATCTCTACGCCGCGCACCTGGCGTCGGGATCGATGTTGTTGCCGTCGCACGAGTTCGTGGTCTTCGACGAAGCCCACGAGGCCCTGGACATCTTTGCGTCGTTGCTCGGCACGTCGCTCACCACCTCGAGGTTGCGAGCCTTGAGCGGCGTGGCACGATCCCTGCTGGGCAGCGCCTTTCACGAACGGTGCGATCAACTCGTCGACGTCTCCGACCGCCTGGCGACGTCGCTTGAAATCCAGTTCGACGCGAACCAACTCACGGGGCTCAGTGAAGACTGCACCCGCGAACTGGCCCGCGCCAGCGAACTGGTGACCGCCATCGTCGAGGGCTTACGAATCCTTCCCACCGAGGGATCGGACGGCGAAGCGAGGCGGGTGCGCGCCCTCGGTCCGGCCGTGCATCTGGGCAATGACCTGGAACGGGTGAACAAGATTCGCGACGGAGAGTTACTCTTCCTGGATCGCCGTGAACGGGAAATCACCATCGAGATCTCCCTCATCGACGTGGGGCCCCGACTGCGCGACGACCTGTGGGGCAACGTGACCGCGATCCTCACGAGCGCCACCATCCCCGACTCACTGCCTAAGAATCTCGGGCTCGAAGGCGACTGCGTGGTCGAACACTTCGACAGTCCCTTCGACTACCAGTCCCACTCGTTGCTCTACGTGCCCCAAGACTTCCCTCAGCGCAACGCCGACGGCGCCGAAGAAGCGATCACGCAGGAACTGGTGAGACTCATCAGCGCAGCCGGCGGGCGCACCCTGGCGCTCTTCACCAATCGTTCGGTCATGAACCGCGTCGCCGAGGCGGTCGCCCCGCAACTAGAGACCGAGATCCTGGTGCAAGGTACGCTGTCACGCCAGCGCATCATCGAGGAGTTCCGCGAGAGCGCCGAGGCCAGCCTTTTCGCGGTCACGAGTTTCTGGCAGGGCATCGACGTGCCGGGACACTCGCTCAGCCTGGTGACCATCGACCGTCTCCCCTTCGCCGTGCCCAACGATCCCCTCGCAGAAGCCCGTCGCAGTCGCTCGGACCGCCCGTTTTACGAAGTGGACCTGCCGCGCGCCGCCATGCTGCTGGCCCAGGGGGTGGGCCGTCTCATCCGCACCAACACCGACCGTGGGGTCGTCGCGGTACTCGACACCCGCTTGGCCGAGTCCAGTTACCGGTCGTCGCTCTTTCGAAAGCTCCCTGCGATGAAACGGACCCGTGACCGGGACCAGGTGCTGACCTTTCTGCGCGAGCTGCGGGGCTGAACGGCTTCTGCTCGTTCGGACCAAAACGAGCGCTACCTTGGTAAGGGGACGTTGGCGGAGGCCTCGATGACAAGCACTACCCACGAGCAAAAAGAGGGCCGGGGCCTGCTGGCTCCGATGACCGCACTGGCCCAAGAAGAGGACGTCGACCACGACGATCCCCGGCGCCGAGAGATACGGGCGTGGCTCGAAGACCATCCCCATCCCACTGGTCACGATCTCGCCGAGGCCGGACTGGTCGTCCCCCACTGGCCACGTCCCTGGGGGCGGGGTTCGAGCGTGGAAGACCAACTGCTCATCGACGACGAATTAAGTCGAGCCCACGTGCAGCGTCCCATCAATCCCATCGGCATTGGCTGGGCCGGACCGACGATCCTCCAGGCCGGCACGAAAGAGCAACAACAGCGTTGGCTGCCCAAATTGCTGAGCGGCGAGGAGTTCTGGTGCCAGCTTTTCAGCGAAACCGGCGCCGGCAGCGATCTCTCCTCGCTCACTACCTCGGCTCACTTGGATGGCGACGAGTGGGTGATCTCGGGCCAAAAGGTCTGGACCAGCTACGCCCACATCGCCACCTGGGGCATCCTGCTCGCGCGCACGTCCAACGATGGACCGCCGCAAAAAGGCATCAGCTACTTCGTCTGCCCACTCAAGGCCCCGGGCGTCACGGTGCGACCGATCGTGGACATGACCGGCGACCACGCCTTCAACGAAGTCTTCCTCGACGAGGTCCGGATACCCTCGGACTACCTCATTGGCGACGTCAACGAAGGCTGGCGCCTGGCCAAAGTTACCTTGGGCAACGAACGCGTGGCCCTCTCGGGCGAAGGTTCCCTCTGGGGCCGCGGTCCCACCGCGAAGGATCTGGTCGACCTGGTGCGCTCGGCCGGCGTAGCCCATTCGGCCCTGGAACGCGACGACCTGGTGAAGTGCTGGGCCCACGGAGAGATCCTCCGGCTGCTGCGCCTCCGGCTGGTGTCGGCGGCCTTGGCCGGCCGCGACCAGGGACCCGAAGCCAGCGTCCGCAAGGCCCTGGCTGACGATCACGGTCAAGAGGTCATGGGACTGGCCCATCGTTTGGCCGGGGCGGCCGGGATGTTAAACGGTCGCGGACCGGGCGGCGTCGCCGGCAGCGAAGGTGCGTCGTGGACCTACGGGTTCCTCTACGCGCAGGCGCTCACCATTGGCGGCGGCACTTCGGTGGTCCAGCGCAACATCATCGCCGAACGGGTGCTGGGACTGCCCAAGGACGTGACGTCCTAGGGCTCGATCACCAAGCGAGGCTGGTCAGTCCGGTTCGGCGTAACGCGCGACGGTAAAGGCAATCGTTATCGGCACGCTGACGGCGAAGATGACGAGCATCAAGGAGACGAGCACCAATGACGAGCCCCGGGTGTGGTCTCTCACGAACGCGAACTCAATCATGCCTGACGTGATGACGTAGGCCAGCAGGGCCCACTTAAAAACCGTGACGAACGTGGTCCAGGAGAATTCCTTCAAGCGAACGAGCTGTATAAACGACGAGAGCAACAGCGCGGAGGCCAATCCCAACAAAGGAAAGGTCACGCCCACCGGCGCCTGGCGAGGCGCGTACGAGGCCAGGAAGATGCCGCCGAAAATCACCAGGCAGAGCGCTCCGGTGCTCAACCACGCCACCGGTGGATAGGGACGATCGACCGAGTTCGACGTCACGGGTGCGCTGTCGATACTCATTGGGTCGCCACCCGAGTCATGATGATCAAGGTGGCGATCTGCATCATGCCCGTGATGCCCGCCGTCACGATGAACCTCTTCATCAGACGACCAATCCGTTCCCCGTTGGGAACTGGCTTATTCATCTCGTAGAGCACCGCGATGTTGGCCGGTTCCAGCACACCCAGGGCGATGGCCGCCATGACCCCCACCACGCAGAAGGAGACGATGAGCCAGGCGTGGTTCGGACTGCTGGTCTGCAGATTGCCCAGCTGACGCGCTATCTGGAATCCCGTCGCCAGGGTCATCATCACCACCACCGGCATGATGATCACCATCTTGGGCATGAATCGGGCGGAGAACTCTGCTCGGGCCGGTTTTGACAAACGTCCCAGGATCGGACCGATGATCAGACCGACAAAGAGGTCAATCCCGGTCCACAGCCCTCCGCCCACGACGTGGGCGAACGTGAGAGCCCACTTCCAGTTCGTGGCGATCGCCACTATTACGAAGACCACCGCGACGGCGGCGACGGGCAGTCCCTTTAAGGGCACCACCTGGATCTTCGGTCGGTTCAGAGGCGCAGCCTCGTGAGCCGTCATCACACTGACAGCACTTGCATCGCTCACGGCGTACCCCCTCGGTTGCATCAGCACGACAATCTTGAAATCTAGCGTCTTGGTGGACGGGTTGGCCAGTGCTTGAATTACAAATTTTTGGGGCGGCCACGCCGTCGCGGCGGCGGCGTTGTTTTGCTGCTCCTTCTAGTCTGAATCCATGACCGAGCCACATAGTGCCAGCGCTGAAGTTGCCTATCTCTCCACCCGTGATCTTCTCGAACGATTGGACGACGGACGCTTGACCTCGACGCAACTGGTAGAGACCTTGCTGGCGCGCATCGAGGCCATCGACCGCGTGGGCACGGTGGTCCAACTCAACGCCATCGCCGCCACGTCGCCAGACGCCTTGGCGATTGCCCAAGAACGCGACGACGAACGACAAAAGGGAATCTCGCGAGGGGCCCTCCACAGCGTACCGGTCGTCATTAAGGACAACATCGAAGCGGTGGGACTTCCGGGACTGGCTGGCTCTACCGCCCTGATTAGTCGACCGACTCGCGATGCGGCGCTGGTGACGCGGCTGCGCGAGAGCGGCGCCATCATTCTGGCCAGCACCAACCTGAGCCAGTGGGCCAATATCCGTTCCATGCGCTCGACCAGCGGCTACTCGTCCTCGGCCGGGTTGGTCGGCAATCCCTGGGCCCTCGATCGCTCGGCCGGGGGCTCCTCGTCGGGCACCGGGGCGGCCCTGGCTGGTGGATTGGCCCCGCTCGGCGTGGGCACCGAAACTGACGGATCGATCGTCTGTCCCGCGTCGGTCAATGGCGTGGTCGGCCTCAAGCCCACGGTTGGCAACGTACCCTCGCAGCACGTGATTCCGATCAGCGCCAGCCAGGACAGTCCCGGACCGATGGGCCGCAGCGTCGATGACGTCGCCCTTTTCTACGCCGTGCTCTCCGCGAGCTCCGCGCCGACGAAGATTCCCACGCCCACGTTCGCCGCGGCCACTAATTGGCGCACCGGTAACCCGGAGACCGATCGACTCTATGACGATCTGGTCAAGTTGCTGCGCGACGGAGGGCTCAGGATCACCGAAAGAGAAATGGCGATGCCCGGCGAACAAGAAAATAATGACGAGCTCACGGTGATGCTGGCCGAATTGGTCGACGGCATGTCGGCCTATCTGAAGGATCGTCCCGGTGAGGGCGTCGCCTCCCTGGCCGACGTCATTGCCTTCGAGGACGAGCATCGCGACACCGAGCAGGTCTACTTCGGCCACGACCTCTTCACCCTGGCCATCAAGACTGGTGGATGTAGCGGAGCCACCTACCCCGAAGCCCGGGCCCGCAATCTTAAATGGGCCATCGACACCTGCCTCACCCCCGGACTTGAAGGCGTGGACGTGCTCCTCGCTCCGGCCTACGGACCATCGTGGAAGAGCGACCTCGCCGTCGGCGGCCATCCCGGCCCAGCCAGTTGCGCCACCCTGGCGCCGGCCATCGCGGGATGGCCCATCATGTGTGTGCCCATCGGACTGGTGAAAGATCTGCCGGTGGGCCTGGCTCTCATCGCGAGGGCGCAAAGCGAGTGGACCTTGATCGAAGCGGCCCGTCGCATCGAGGCCGTGGTGGCGAACCAACATCCGATGCCGCGGCCCTTTTGGAAGATGCCTTCTCGCGGGTAGGAAAAGTCAGAGAAACGAGAAGCCACGAAACATTTACGAAAATGTTTCGTGCAATTTACGTGAAGTCACTGGATCGCGGGCCGCTCGTCGGCCCGTCGCGGTAGGTTGGTGACGCTGACGATGTCGAGAGCTCTCCCCTAGGTGGGTGACTCATTGATTGCTGTCACGTAGTGGGCAAAACAGGAATCGGCAAACCAAAGGAGATCGTCATGATTGGCGTAAAGGAAGAGCATTTCGAAGGCAAGGGCACGCAACCCGACGCCCTGGAGTCGCACATCGAGGAGTACCTCAAGAAGGATGGCTTTACCGTGGAGACGGCGCCGCCCAGCGGTGACGTCAGAATCATTCAGGCCAAGAAAGGCGGCTGGATGCGCAACATCGTCGACGCCGACCGCGCCTTGACCATCACCATCACCGGCACGCCCGCCGACTTCACCGTGAAGGTGGGCATCGGCAAATGGCTGCAACACCTGGGCGTGGCGGCCGCGGAGACGATACTGCTGTCCGAGCTTTTCCTCTTCGTCGACATGGCCGACTCCCTGTGGAACCTAGAGATTGAGGACAAGCTGATCGCGGACTACACCAAGTTCATTGGCTAATTAAGTCGTGCGTCACCCATGGTGACGGACCGTAGAAAGTTCCATCAATACCTGAACGCGAGAACGCCTCTTCTTCTAAGAAGAGGCGTTCTCGTTTTTCGTCTGCTCGCGCGCCGAGAGGCGCCACACCAATCGCAGGCCCGTCCAGGTGGCGTCGACGGCGCACACTTTGTTGTCCACCAGACCCAAGGGCAAGGCCAGGTCGCGCACCACGTGATCGGTCATGTCCGTCGCCACCTTCGAGACCTTCTTGGGCCAGGCAATCCAGAGCCCTCCCGACGGCACGATCATCGTGCCCATAGCTTCTATCTGCTGGGCGAGCCGGGCGCTCCGCGTAAAAAACGCCAGGACGACGTCCGCGCGGCCCTTCATCTGGCGACGAACGCTGACGGCGTTCGGCACCTCCAGCACGAAGGTCGTGGGCGCGTGCAGCACCACCACCGTCGACGTTTCTTTGATTCCTAATTTGATCGACAACGCAGTGCCGCTATAGCCCTCCACGACTGACCAGTATGGCATCGAGCACGTGGGCCGGGTCGGTAGTCTCGGCGGACGTCGCTGCAGGATCCCTAGTAGCCGAAACGGTCCAACATGTCGTCGCGCTTCTGCCAACCGGGTTCCACCGAAACCTTCAGTTCCAAGAAGCAGCCCTCGGGCAACTGACGTCGCGCGGCGATGCCGACGTCTTTGAGCAGCTGACCACCTTTACCAATCACCATTCCCTTTTGACTCTCCCGCTCCACCAGTATCTCGACGGTGATGTGGGGCCACTCGAACTCCGTGACGCGACAGTGAATTGAATGCGGCAGCTCCTGCTTGGTCTTTCGCACCAGCTGCTCGCGCACCAGTTCGGCCACCCAAATGGCTTCGGGAACGTCGGAGACCTCGTCCTCGGGAAAGAGGAACGGCGACTCGGGCATGGCCGCCTGCACGTACTTGAGCAGTTCGGCGATTCCCTCGCCGGTCTTGGCTGACACCGGGAAGTACTCCACTCGAGCGACCACGTCCAGGAGGTTGCGTTCTTCGGCGATCTCGCGCACGGCGTCGGTGGCGGCCATCAACTGCTTGGCCACGGTTTCGCGCCCAGTCTTGTCCATCTTGTTCACGACCACGCAGGGCCGCGGCCCGTTCTCGCGGCGCGAGGATTCGAGCAAGGCGGTCAGCACCGTGCGGTCGCCCGGTCCGATCGAGGCGCTCGCTTCAATCATGGCCAGAATGACGTCCACGCCGTCGGCGGCCGCCCGGGCCGTGTCGTTCAGTCGTCCTCCGAGCGTGGTCTTGGGCCGGTGGATGCCGGGAGTGTCCACGAAGATGATCTGGATATCGTCGTCGGTGAGGATCCCGCGAACGGCGCTGCGCGTGGTGTTGGGCGACGGCGAGGTGATCGAGACCTTGGTGCCCACCACTTGATTGAGGAAGGTCGACTTACCGACGTTGGGTCGGCCCAGGATGGCCGCGAAGCCGGAGTACGTCACGGGTGGTCCAATACCGGTTCGACAAAGACCTCTTCGACCCGCCGCCCGTCCATTCGCACCACCGTCAATCGGTAGTGCACGGTGTGATAGGTGTCGCCGACCTGGGGCACGCCCCCCGCAAGATCGAGCACCAGCCCGCCCACCGTGTCCCAGCCCTCTTTTTCCAGCGTCAGACCGTAGTCGTCATTGGCGTCGTCGATGTTGAGCCGCCCACTGAGCGTGATGCCGGCCTCAATCGACTGCTTGGACCCTTCGTCTTCCACCGGATCGGACTCGTCGGTGATCTCTCCGACCAGTTCTTCCAGGATGTCCTCGAGCGTCACCAATCCCGCCGTGCCGCCGTACTCGTCCACCACCACGCAGAGGTGGGTCTTGGCGCGCAGGAACTCTGCGAGCAACGGGGCCGCCCGCTTGGTCTCGGGCACGAATTGGACTTCGCCCATGTGCTGGCCCACCAGATCGTTTTCGAGACCGTCCGAGACCAGAGCGGCCAGGTGTCGAAGATTCACCAGGCCCACCACGTCGTCGACGCTCTCACCGTAGACGGGAAGACGGGAACGTCCCGACTCAATGGCCAGGTCGAGCGCGTGGCGGATGGTGGCGCTGGCGGCGATGTCCACCATGTCGATGCGCGGCACCATGACCTCGCGCACGATGGTGTCGCCGAACTCAATGACCGAGTGAATGAAGTTTCGTTCTTCTGATTCAATGGCGTCGTCCTCGTGGGCCACGTCGGCCATGTTGAGGATGTCCGATTCGGTCATCTGTTGGGACTTATCGGAGCCGCCGAAGAGTCCGATCACGCCGTCGGCAATCGCCAGCAACAGCCTCGAGATCAGGCGGATGGGCCAGAACTTCAAGATGGCCCCCACCACCGGAGCCGTGGTCAGGGCCGAGGTGTCGGGGTGACGCACGGCGAAGTTCTTGGGGATGGCTTCAAAGATGACGAAGATGACCAACACTTCGCCGACCGTCGCCACGAAGACCCCGGCCGCGCCAAAGAGATGGCCGGCGAGCACGCCGACCATGGTCGCCGAGACCAGTTGACAGATGAGTACCAGCAGCAGCAAGGGATTAAGAAATTTCTGGGGATCCTCCGCGAGGGCGAGCAGCGCCTTGGCCCCGCGGCGCCCATCATCACGCAGCGAGCGGGCCCGCGACTTGTTCATGCGCACCAGCGACGTCTCGGCTAGGGCGAAAAACCCGGAGAAGGTCAACAGCACCAGCACGCTTATCGCCAGGTAGGTGTCGCCCGTCGACCAGGAGGCGGCGATCACGGCGAAGCTTTTCGGTAGTGACGGGTCAAGAGCTCTCGCTCGCGAGCCTCCATCCGTTCGGCCTCGTCGTCGACGGCGTGGTCCCAACCGAGCAGGTGCAGCACGCCGTGCACCACCAGCAGGGCAATCTCGTCATCGAAGGAACACTCGTGCTCGACTGCGTTGCGCGACGCGACGTTCGGACAGATGACGATGTCGCCAATCAACTGGGGGATCTCCGAGGGCGGCGGCTCGCCCGGACCGCTGCCGCCGGCGTCGGGAACCCGTCCGGTCGGCTCCGGCTCGTAGTCAATGGGAAAACTCAGCACGTCGGTCGGCTCCGATTTGCCCATGAACTGCAAGTTGAGCGCCGCGATGGTTCGCTCATCGGAAAAAATCAGCGAGACCTCGGCGAGACCCTTTACCCCTTCGTCGACCAAGGCACCATGGGCCAGCGCGATCCAGCGCTCCAGGTCGATCTCATGGTCGTGCTGCTCGTCGGCCGCGTAGATATCGATGTTCATGAGTGTTGTTCGTACGCGGCCACGATGTCAGCGACGATGCGGTGGCGAACGACGTCCTTGGCGCTTAAGTGTACGAAGCTGATGCCCTCGACGTTCCAGAGGATCTTCTCGATGCTCACCAGTCCGCTGTGTTTGCCGTTGAGGTCGATCTGGGTGACGTCACCGGTGACCACGGCCTTGGAGTTAAAGCCAATGCGGGTGAGGAACATCTTCATCTGTTCGGGCGAGGTGTTCTGCGCCTCATCCAGGATGATGAAGGAGTCGTTGAGGGTCCGTCCGCGCATGAAGGCCAACGGCGCCACTTCAATGGTGCCGTTGGCGATGAGACGCTGGGCACCGTCGGGTCCGACCATGTCGTAGAGGGCGTCGTAGAGCGGACGCAGGTAGGGATCGACCTTGGCCATGAGGTCGCCGGGCAGGAAACCGAGGTGCTCGCCCGCTTCCACCGCCGGGCGGGTCAGCACAATGCGTTGGACCTGACGGCGGTGCAGGGCCTGGACCGCTTGGGCCACGGCCAGGTAACTCTTGCCGGTGCCCGCGGGGCCGATGCCGAAGGTGATGATCGACGCGTCGATGGCGTCGGTGTAACGCTTCTGTCCGGCGGTCGAGGGACGGACCGGCTTGCCCTTGGCGCCGCGCGCCACTTCGTGGCGCAGCACTTCGCTCGGACGCAGGTCGTCGGCGACCATGTCGATGGTGCGTTCGATCTTGGTGGGGTCGAGTGACTGGCCGCTCTCTAACACCAGCACCAGTTCATCGAAGAGTCGCAGCACCTTGGCGGCGTCCGGACCGGTCACCGAGATCTGGTTGCCCTGCACGCGAATCTTGGAATCAGGAAAGGAGCGCTCCACCACGCGCAGGTGCTCGTCACGCGGACCGAGCAGCCCCGCCATCAGGTGGGTGTTCGATACGAAGGTGGTCGCCGTCAGGGCCTCAGGGGCCGAGGCATCAAAGATCATCCCGGGGGCCACTCCATTCGGCGCCCCCCGAGTACGTGCAGGTGCAGATGGGCCACGGTCATCTGGCCGTCGAGACCCACGTTCATCACCAGTCGGTACCCACTCTCGCGCACGCCTTCGAGTTGCACCACCTCTTGGGCCAGCATCACCAGGTCGTCAATGATCCCGCCGTGGGAGCTCGCCACTTCGTCGGCGCTGGTGATGTGCTCGCGGGGAATGATCAGCACGTGCACGGGGGCCTGGGGCGCAATGTCGTAGAAGGCGTACGCCCGCTCGCTCTCGGCGACGGGCTTCGACGGAATCTCGCCGGCGATGATTTTGCAAAACAGACAGTCACTCATGTAGATACTCAACCTTACCGAGCCGTTTGCCCGTCTAGGGTAAAGCCCCATCCACCAGCGCCGAAGGTCAGGAGGCCGGCGGCGATGATCCCGGCCGTTTCACCCCGCAGCACCGTGGGCCCGAGGGAGAGACGTCGACGCTCACTTCCCCACTCGTCCGGGGCCCATCCGCCTTCGGGACCAACGGCCACCGCTAATACTCCGCTCCAGTCGGCGTCGCCGTCAAAGTCCGCCACGCAGACCTCTTCGGGCACGTCAGCCACGTTGACCGGTTCGTCGACCACCACGTCGTAGGTACGCCGGCATTGCCCGCACGATTCGCCAGCGATGCGTCGCCAACGTCTCACGATCTTGTCACGGGTCTCGCCTTTGAACTTGACGACCAGGCGCTCACTCACCAGCGGCACCACGCGACTTATTCCCAGTTCAGTGGCCTTGGCGACCGCAATCTCGCTGCGGTCACCCTTCAACGGAGCCAGGTACATCGTCGTGGGTGACGTCGCCGGGTCCCGGTGCACCGGCGTCACGCGTTGGAGCGCCGTGTCGAGCACTTCACACAACGCCCACGAACCGGCGCCGTTGGTGACGACCACCTCTTCGCCCTTGCGAGCGCGCAGCACGGTGCGCAAATGGTGCTCGTCGTCGCTGGCGAGTACCGGAAGCTGGAGATCTTCAACGCGAAACTGTCCGAGGGCGGCGACGCGTCGCGGCCACTCGAGGTAACTCACCGTTTGGCGCCGCGCCGTCGCGAGAAGAGACCGCCGCTGTGCTCTTGAATCTGCTCGCCCCGGTGCGCGGCCAGTTGGCGAAGCAGGTCCGCCGAGGTGTCGTCGAGTTCGGTCGGCACGTCGACCACCAGGTGCACGTAAAGGTCGCCACGACCGCGCCCGTGCAAATGTTCGATCCCCTCGTGACGAATGCGGTGCACCGTGCCGTTGGCGCTGCCCGCAGCGACTTCGATGGACTGGGAGTCTCGAAGGGTCGGGACTTCAATGGTGGTGCCGAGGGTCGCCTGGGTGAAGGCAATGTGGGCCTGGTGGTGCAGGTCGTCACCGGAGCGCTCAAAACGTTCGTCCGGGGTCACGCGCAGGTGCACGAAGAGCCGTCCGTTCGGTCCTCCCCGCGAGCCGGCCGGTCCGCGATCGCTCAAACGCATGGTCGAGCCGTCTTCCACGCCGGCCGGTATCTGTATGGTCAGGGAAGAGGGCGTATTGATCCGTCCCTCTCCGTGACAGTCCTTGCACGGCGTATCAATGCGCGAGCCAACCCCGTTGCAGCGCGAACAGGGCATGGAGGTGACCATCTGGCCCAGGATGGAGTTGCGGACCCGGCGCACTTCGCCCAGGCCGGCGCACTCCACGCAGGTGGTGGGCGTGGTGCCCGGCGCGCAGCCCGAACCGTTGCAGGTGATGCAGCGCTGGGGAAGGGTGACCGACACTTCGTGGGTCGCGCCGAAAGCCGCGTCGTCCAAGGTGATGTCCACCGAAATCTCGGCGTCCGGCCCGGGTTGAGGCCCTCTTCGGCCCGGCTGGCGTCCGCTGATGCCGCCGAAGAACATGTCGAAGATGTCCTGGACCGAACCGGCCCCGAAGGGATTCCCGACGCCGGCGTCGGAACCGAAACGGTCGTAGTTGGCCCGGCGCTCGGGGTCCGACAGTATCTCGTAGGCCTGCGACACTTCCTTGAATCGGGCCTCGGCGCTGGCGTCGCCGGGATTGGTGTCGGGATGATACTGACGGGCGAGTCGACGGTAGGACTTCTTCAGGTCTTCGCCCGACACGCTGGCGTCCACTTCTAAGACGGCGTAGAGATCGGGATTAGCCATGTTTCTCGTCGCCCCCGAATCGTCGGGTGAGATGTTCTGAGACCGCGTGGGCCGCGGCCAACGCTTCGCGGTACTTCATGCGGGTGGGGCCGAGCAGACCGACCGATCCGGCCGGTTGGCCGTCGATGGTGACCTGGGCCACGATCACCGCGCAGGCCGACAGAGGCTCGTAACCGTTCTCCGATCCAATCGCGACCGACAGGCCCTGATCCAGAATGTCCTGGACCAGGGAAACCACGAGGAGCTCCTGTTCTAAAATGCTCAAGACCTTGCGTACGGTCTCCACCCCTTGGAAGACCTCCGCTATCCGCGACGAGCCGCCAATGAAGACCTGTTCGCCGTCGGTGGTGGGCTTTTCGGCGTGCAGGAGGCTGACCGCGTCGCGTACCAGGGTGGCGACGTGGTCGGCCCGCGAGGGGACCTGCACCCGGGTTTCTAACGTTGTATTGATCAACAGGGCGTTCAACTGCTTGGAGGCTTCGGCCACTTCTTCGTGGGTCACGTCAAAAGAAGCAATGATGCTGTGCTTGACCACCGATCCATCGGAAAATACCGAGACCAGTAATTGATGACGGGCATCGAGGTTGACCAGTTGCACGCTCAGGATCGACGAGTGCGAGTGACCGGCCCCGACGACCACCGAAGTGTAGGAAGTGAGTTGCGTGAGCAGGGTCGAGGTCTGTTCTAAGACGTCTTCGACCTCGCCGCGTACGTTGGCGAAGAACTCTTTCACCTGGTGCTGCTGGGCCGAACCCAGCACGCCGGACTTCAAGTGATCGACGAAGTAGCGGTAGCCCTTGTCGGTGGGTACCCGGCCGGCCGAGGTGTGGGGCTGGACCAGGAAACCTTCGTGCTCGAGCGTCACCATTTCGGCCCGCACCGTCGCGGGAGAGACGGCCAGATCAACGGTCGCCGCGACCGACGAAGAGCCGACCGGCTGGGCGGTCTTGATGTGCTCGACGACCACGGCTTCGAGGATGGTGGCCTTGCGCGCGTCGAGATCGGTCGGTGACGCTTTGGTTGTGGTGTCGGCGCGACGGGCCATGCTTCCTCCTGTTAGCACTCGATTCTACCGAGTGCCAAGCGTTAATTGACATTGCTCGTAGCCTTGGTTCATGGAAACCTTTTCCGCCCCCGACCACCGATCGCTCCTCTATAACGGCGGCGAACGCGCCCAATTGGAGTCGTGGCTCGACTACCACCGCGAAACCCTGCTGTGGAAGTGCGACGAGCTCGATATCAAGCAGATGAAGCTACGGCCCATCGCCACGTCTGATCTCTCGCTGATGGGTCTCATCCGTCACATGACCTTCGTAGAGCAAGCCTGGTTCGATGCGATTTTTTCGGGCGTGGACGTGACCTGGCACTACAAGCAGCCCGGCGGCGACGGCGACTTCCGTAACCTTGACGACTGTGACCTCGAACAGGTGCTGGCCAACTATCACCACGCGATCAACCGGTCCAAGGAATGCGCCCAGGACCACGACCTGAACGAACTGGCGGCGGTGATTCGCCACGGAAATAGGGTTGACCTGCGTTGGATTTATGTCCACATGATCGAGGAGTACGCGAGGCATTGCGGACACGCCGACATTCTGCGCGAGCTGATTGACGGAGAGACGGGCAGCTAGTTAATCCGCCCACGGAACTCGCGACACGCAGGCGGACGTAGCAAGAGCCTCCTCCGGCAACGTAGGGATGTTGACCAGTCACGCACACCAGCGAATCACTGAGACGCCCTTAGTCCACTCCCTACCCTGCCCCAACCATCACTCTGTCAATCCCCGTGGTCCGACGAACCCGTCATTGTTGGTGACGCGGCGGCCGCGGGAACTGGCCCGCTTAGAAGACGTGAAGCCATTTCCGCATAAAGCTCGGAGATCTCATCGAGTGAAAGCGAGCCATCCGGACGGTACCACTGCGCCACCCCAATCCCCATCTCCAAGATCGCGTAGACGGCGACGCGAGGAGACGGAATAGAAAAGTCGCCACTGTCCAGCCCCTCTTGAATGAGCAATCGCCACTTATTTTCGTATTCGCTTCGCAGTTTCACGACCAAATCGTGGGCCGGTTCTTCGAGACTGGCGATCTCGCGATTTCCTATTCGCACCTCGCGCGGGTGCGTGGCGTGATAGCGGACGTGCGATTCCATGGCCTGACGAAGTCGCTCCGATGGCCCTCCGGAGGAGTTAGCCAGGCAAAACTCAGCGAGCAACGCCTTCATGGTGGTCACCATGATGTCCACCAGGAGTTCCTGCTTCGACTTCAGGTGATTGTAAAGGCTCGGCCCCCGAACTCCGACGATCCGTCCGATGTCTTCCATGCTCGTAGCGTGATAGCCCCGTTCCGCGAACAGCGTCAGGGCCGCTTCACGGATGTCAAACTTGCGTCCACCTTGCACGGGTGATGATTCTGCTTCAATGTATTCTGGCTGGGCCGGCGAACCCGAACGCTTGGCGTTCATCTTGAATACCCACAGTTCGAGTGCCTAATCATGATTAGTCCCATAAGTCACGTTAACACTGCGTCATCTGCCTAGGGCGCCCGGTGCTGAGCATTACCGACGATACGAGAACGCCCTTCCAATTTCAGTGACGCTCCTGGAGACGAGAGTAAACCGACATCGAGGGTTCGACGATCACCCCGGCAAACTCGACATTTTGTTGAATGCCCACATCCCAGCGACGACACACCGACGCGATCAGTCTCGCCTCGGCTGAAGCACTCGCGCAATGCCTGACATTGCGCGAGTCCACCGCTCGCTGGGCGCCGTTCGTCCACCACGGCGGTAGCTCGTGGCAATCCCCGGATCACGTGCAATCGGCAGAACACCCGGGACGCGGGGACTAACCCAGTCGAGCGAAGTGAGAGGGTGCGCACAGTCATCGTCGCCATCAATTCAACGAGCTGGACCTCACGTCGCTTCGATCGTCGGGTCAGCCGGCGGGGATGTTCCACTCGAGCCAGACTCGACAATTTACCCTTACGTTCCCCGCTCGATCCAGATTGGCCAGGTGTCCACCAGCATTCATCCCAACCCCTTCTGCGCCAAAACCCAATAATGACAGCCCATTTGAGAAGTTTTGGGAAATTCCCGCACCTGGTATCGATTTCAAGTATTGTAACTAACGAGTATTAGTTAGTGCCTGAAATCATGTTGCTAACGCGATCGGGAAGGGAACAAAATGCCACTCAAGACCCCCTCAGAGTACGTGGACAGTCTGCGTAATTTGAAGATTCGTGCCTACATCGGCGGCGAGCTCGTCGACAACGTCGTCGATCATCCGGCGGTCGCGCCACACATCAACACCGTTGCCAAGACCTACGAACTGGCCCACATGCCCGAGCACGCCGACGTCATGACGACGCTCAGTCACCTCACCGGCGAGCGCATCCACCGTTACACCCACATCTTCCAGAGCAGCGACGACCTGATCAAGAAAATTCAGATGCTGCGCCTCCTCGGCCAAGCGACCGGCACGTGCTTCCAGCGCTGCGTGGGTCTCGACGCGCTCAATGCGATGTACGCCGTCTCCTACGAGGTCGATCAGGACAAGGGGACGGACTACCACGAACGCCTCAAGAAGTACCTCACCTACGTCCAGCGCGAGGACCTGATGTTGGCCGGTGCCATGACCGACCCTAAGGGTCACCGCGCGAAGAAGCCCTCCGAGCAGGAAGACCCCGACCAGTTCGTCCGCGTGGTCGAGCAGCGCCCCGACGGGGTCGTCATCCGCGGCGCGAAGCTTCACAACACCGGAGGCATCAACTCCCACGAGATCCTGGTCCTGCCCGGCACGGGGCTCGTCGCTGGCGAGGAGCAGTACGCCATCGCCTGCGCGGTACCGGCCGACGCCGAAGGCGTCGTCTTCATCTTCGGACGCCAGTCCAACGACTCGCGCAAGCTCGAGGGCGGCTGCGACGTCGGCAATACCCGCTTCGGCGTGGTGGGCGGTGAGGCGATGGTCGTCTTCGACGACGTCTTCGTGCCGACTGAGCGCGTGTTCCTCAACGGCGAGATCGAGCACTGCGCGACGCTCGTGAACTACTTCGCCACCTGGCACCGAGCCAACTACGGGGGCTGCAAGGGTGGCAACGCCGACGTGCTCATAGGGGCCACCGCCAAGATGACCCGCATCCTCGGCACCGACCGCAACTCGATTGTCAAGGACAAGTTGATCGAGATGGTCCACCGCACCGAGACGACCTACGCGTCGGCCATCGGTTCAAGTGCGCTTGGCTACAAGCTGCCATGCGGCTCCTTCATGACCGATCCGATACTCGCCAACACGGTGAAGCAGAACATCACGCGCAACGTCTACGAGATCGGACGACTCAGCCACGACCTCTCCGGAGGTTTCCTCGCGACGATGCCCGATTCGAAGGCCTTTGACAACCCCGAGATCGCCGGCTGGGTACGCAAGTACTACGGAGCCAATCCAGAATACGACGTCATGGAGCGGATCCGATTCGGACGCTACATCGAGAACATGACCAGCGTCACCACGATGGTCGAGGCCATGCACGGCGCCGGTTCCCCCCAGGCGCAGCGCATCGCGATGCTCGGCCAGGCCGACATCGAGGGCAAGATCAAGATGGCGAACGAAGTTATCTATGGCACCGACGACGTCCCGGGATTGGCGCTGCCGGACGTCAACACAACGACCGCGCCCGCAGTCGAGTCCAAGTAGGGGTTGAACCTCGGGGTCGAAGTTCACTCGGCGCTCTCCCAGGGGCCCAGCCGACCTCGTCTGTCCTGCAGCAACCGATAACAAATCAAACACAAGGAGCAACCATGCCTAAGAGTGTCATCGTCGCCGGCTCACGCACGCCAATCGGAAAGTTTTCGGGCGCGCTCTCCCCTCTTAGCGCCCAGGACCTCGGCGGCATCGCCATCGAGGGTGCCCTGGAGCGAGCGCGTGTGTCGCCAGGAATGGTGGACCTCGTGCTCATGGGCCAAGTCATCCAAGCGGGAGGGGGTCAGGTCACCGCGCGCCAAGCCGCCTCCAGGGCCGGGATTCCGATGACCGTTAACTCCACGACGATCAACAAGGCGTGCCTGTCGAGCCTGCAGGCCTTGCACATGGCCGATCTCATGATTCGTGGTGGAGAAGCGGAGATCGTCGTCGCCGGTGGCATGGAATCGATGACGAATGCCCCATACCTTCTCCTGAACGCTCGCGCCGGTTTCCGCATCGGGGACCAGCAGGTCGATGACTCCCTGTTCCACGATGGATTGACGTGCGCGTTCGATCACTGCGCCATGGGTCTAGCCACCGAGAACTACAACGCGGGCCGTATCAGCCGCGCGCGCCAGGATGAGTTCTCGGCTCGCAGCCACCAGCTCGCCGCGGCCGCCATCGCGTCGGGCAAGTTTGCCGAGGAGATCACGAGTATCAAAGTGCCCAGTCGAAAGGGTGCCCCCCTGCTCGTGGACACCGACGAGGGCGTACGCGCCGATGCGACGGCCGAGTCGCTAGGTCTGTTGCGCACCGCCTTCGTCGAGAAAGGCACCATCACCGCGGGCAACTCGTCGCAGATCTCCGATGGCGCGTCGGCCCTCATCGTCATGTCCGCCGAGCGCGCGCGGGACCTCGGCCTCACACCGATTGGCGAGGTCGTGAGTTACGGCGAGGTAGCGGGGCCCGACACGTCGCTCCTGTCCCAACCGGCCCGCGCCATTGCCCTCGCCGCGTCTAAGGCCGGCGCCGACCTAGGGGGCCTCGATCTTTTCGAAATCAACGAGGCGTTCGCCGCGGTGGCGCTGACCTCGTGCGACGAACTAGGCGTCGACGAGAACAAGATCAACGTGAACGGTGGGGCCATCGCGCTCGGTCATCCGGTGGGCATGTCCGGAGCCCGCCTCGTACTTACTGCTCTGCTGGAACTGCGCCGACGCGGCGGCGGCGTAGCGGCCGTCGGTCTCTGCGGTGGAGGCGGACAGGGCGACGCGGCCATTCTGCGCTCGCTCTAGCCGACCAACTCTGGGCGAACAAAAATCAGGGTCAAAGTGCGCGGAGTGCCAGTACCGTATTCCGCCCCACGCCGGACACGCTCCTGATCAACGGGCTCTCGGACTCGTGCGACCTCACGTGTAGTCGCGAAGGCTCCACTCCTCCAAGTGCTGCTTCACCGCGACGGCGTATCGGGTCGCGTAGGCGCCATCGATGGCCCGGTGATCGAAGGTGACGGCCAGACGCAGTATTGGACGAATCGCCACGGCCTCGGCCCCCTCCGGCGAGGAGACCACCCAGAGGCGCTTGACAATCACCGGTATACCAAGTATCGCCACCTGCGGCTGATTGATGATCGCGGGAGCAGATACCGCACCCAACGAGCCGGGATTCGAGATGGTGAAGGTGCCCGCTCGCAGGTCATCGGGGACGAGCTTGCGCGCCCGAGCTCGTTCAGCCACTTGGGCAATGCCGTCAGCGATCTGCTCCACCGTCAATCCCTCGGCGTGACGAATCACCGGCACGATCAGTCCGGCGGGCGTATCCACCGCGATGCCCAGGTTCACCTCATCCCACAGCAGGACTCGTTCGTGCTGGAAGGTGGCGTTCATATCGGGAAACTCACCCAGCGCGGAGACGGCAGCCTTGGCGATGAAGGAGAGATAGGAGATCCGCCCCTGTCCCGTAGCGTTTCGAGTGCCGTTCATCAGATCGCGCACCTTGGCGACCTGAAACATATCCACATCGACTTCGGTGGTCATGTGGGCTGATGTCTGGCGCGACCGGAGCATGTGCTCGGAGATGGCGCGCCGATGCGGGCTCGTGGCGACCACTTGAAAGGGGACGTCCTCGTAACCCAATGGCACGTCGCCGCCGCCATGGATGGCGTCATTCGATCTCAATCGCGCCGAGGTCATCTCGGAACCGCGAGACGCCGAAAGTACGTCGTGGACACATATGCGCCCGCGCCGTCCAGTACCCTTCACCGTTCGAAGGTCGATGTTGCGCTCGCTCGCGCGCCGCTGGGCCAGGGGCGATGACAGGGGGCGCCCGTCCATAGAGGGGCGGTCGAGCGCCGCGTCAGCCGCACCGTCGGCGTCGATCGTGGCGCCCGAAAGCATCGCGCTCACGGACCGACCTTCCGGCTGAGAGGTCGATTTTCTGGACGTCGCCAGACGACTGCTCGTGTGATCGCTCTTGGCTCGCGACTCACCGGAGTCCAACCGCCCGGAGGGTGGATCGTCGGGCCGCGCCTGCGCCCGTGAGATCGGCTCGGGGGCCGTGGACACACTCGCTACCTCGAACGTTTCCGCCACGTTGCCCAAGGCCATGCGAGCCACTGGGTTTCCCACTTCCACCGAATCACCTTCGAGCACCACGATCTCAACAATGATGCCATCGGCCGGTGCCAGAATTTCGGCGTCGGTCTTGTCGGTCGATATCTCGCAGACGAGTTGGTCGTTGGTGACCTGGTCACCGACGCTCACGAGCCACCTCGCGACGACTCCCTCAGTCACGGACACACCCATTTGGGGCATGACGACGTCAACCATGGCCTCGTCGGTCATGATGCCACCCGCTTAATGACGATCCGGTACGAAGTACACGAGTTGGACACCCTGGAATATGTTGGTTGCAATGAAGCATCTGGCACGTTCTTCCCTTCCATCCTGAGTGCGAAAGCCGCATCCCAAAGCACACTCTGAAAACGCGAACACCAGCCACGCATAATCGAGTGCCGTTGCGAATATCGCCTGGTCGATTTCAACCGACACCTCCCGAGGGCTGGTTCGAAGTACCGCCGTCAATGACGACCGTCTGTCCCGTGATCCATGAACCGGCATCGGACAACAGCAACAGGGCCAGCGGCGCGATGTCGTCTACCTCTCCGATTCGTCTCAAGGGGATGTGGGCCGCCACCAGGTTCTCCGTATTCTCCCACAGAGCGCGCGAGAGTTCGGTGCGAACGACGCCGGGGGCGATTGCGTTCACCCGTACCCTCGGAGCCAGTTCCCACGAGAGCTGACGCGTGAGGTGGATGACCGCGGCTTTGGTGACGTTGTACCACCCGATACCGGGCTCGACGGTGAGGCCTCCGATCGACGCGATATTGAGGATCACCCCGCCGTTGTCTCGCATCCAACCCGTCCACGCGGCGCGGGACCATACGAGGACGCTCAACTGATTGACCTCCACCGTCTTTTGCATCCGCGCGTCATCAATCTCCACGAGGGGGCCCATGTACGGGTTCGTTCCCGCGTTGTTGACCAGCGCGTCCAACGTCCCAAATCGTTCTATGGTCGCCGCAACCGCCGCACCAGCCTGCTCAGGACGCCCCACGTGGGCGACGGTCCAATCAACTCCGCCGCCCAACCCCCGCAAGGTCGTGGCCGCCGCCTCGAGGTGGTCGGCGCTGCGTGAGACGAGCATGACGTTGCCGCCGGCTTCACAGAACGCCCTCGCTACCGCCAGGCCAATGCCCCTGCTGGCCCCCGTGACCAGTGCCGTCTTTCCCTCAATGCCCCACTTCATCTTTCGACCCCCGCCTGATGAGAGATCATCATCCAACCGTGGCGCGAAGTGAGTGCGCGCCAGAATCGAAGTGAGCCCGGGGAAGGAGCACTGAATTGATTACGAGTTGACATTGCTCATCCTTGGAACGATGGCCGCCTTCACCAAAGACGGGTCCACGGTTGAGGCGACCATGGCGTCAGCGGTCTCTCCGAGAGAAAACTGGTGGGTGACGAATCGACCCAGTCTGATACGGCCGGAAACAATGTGATCCACGGCTACGCGAAAATCAGAGTCCGTATACGCAAACGAGCCCGTGAGTTGAGCACCTCGCACCGGCCACACAACCGGTCCCTCGCCAAGCCCGAGCAGTACCAAGCGACTACCCAGGCGCAAGCGACCCACCGCGTCGCTGATCACTTGGGATACGCCAGAGGTGTCAACGGCTCCCGTGAATAGTTCATCGGAGCCGATCTCACCCGGGTTGACGGCGCGAACTCCCATCGACGCGACTGCGTTTCTCCTCTGCTCACGAGGCTCGACCACGACGATATCGGCGACGCCAGCGGCCAGGGCGACCGCGACCACACAAAGGCCCACCGACCCCGCCCCGAGGACGAGCAGTGAATCCCCCGTCGAAGGACTGAGCAGCCCGACGGCGTGCACCGCGACAGCCAACGGTTCGGCCCACAACAACTCCGTCGCCGGCAGGGCGTCCACGATCGCGATCACATCCGCGCCCACCACGACGTCGCTCAAGAGGATCTGCTCGGCGAATCCCCCACGCAGTCCGTAGCCCAGTGATCGGCCGACGGTTGCGCCACACAGGTTCGAATGTCCAGACGTGCAGTACCCGCACTCACCGCACGTTCGCATCGGGCGGATCGCGACCTGGTTCCCCACCTCCAGGTCCCGGATTTTGTTTCCCACCGCCACAACGTGAGCCGAGATCTCGTGGCCCATGATCTGGCCAGGCTCTACGTAGTGCCCGAAGTTGTAGCTCCCAATGTCGGAACCACACACGCCGCACGCCTCCACCTCGACCAGCACGTCCGAATGCCCGAGCTCGGGCATCTGCACTTCGCGGATTTCAATCTGCTTCGGACCCTGGTATATCGCTGCTCGCACGATCAATGCACCTCCTGGCCGCCGGTGACGTTCAAGGCTTCTCCGGTGATGAAGGACGCCTGGGGCGACACCAGGTAGGCCACGGCATCCGCCACGTCATCCGGGGTTCCGAACCGGCGCAGGGGAATCTGTTTGGCCAGCCTGGCCCGATAGTCCTGCGCCGTACGTCCCGACACCAAAGAGAAGGCCTCAACCACCCCGCCCTTCACGTCGAGCAGCGGCGTATCGATGGTCCCGGGACAGACCGCGTTTACGGTGATGCCGTGAGGACCCAACTCGGCGGCGAGACTCTGGGTGAGGCCGATGACGGCGAACTTCGCGGCGCTGTACGCGGCGAGCAGCGGCATACCGGTCTTGCCGGCCTGCGAAGCGATCGTGACGATGCGCCCTCCGCAACCCTGTGCGAGCAACTGACGGGCCGCCTCGCGGGCGAACAGAAAGGCGCCCGTAGCCATCACGTCAATGTTGACGCTCCAATCCTTCAGCGTCAGTTCGACGACGGGAGTGAGTCCGATGCCCAGTCCCGCGCAGTTGACCGCCACGTCGATGCGCCCGAAGGCATCGTGGACGTTGGTGAACAGCTCGGCGACGTCCTCTTCGCGAGTGATGTCGCAAGTGAAGGCTCGCAGCTTCGCGGAGTCGCTCACGTGGTCTTCGAGGTCGACCAGGTCGTTCACGGGGGCCACCTCGTAGTCCGGATGCGACGAGAGCGCTCGTCCGACGTCAGACGCCACGACGCGGTACCCGTCGGCCAGGAGTCGGATCACGATCGCGCGCCCGATACCCCCTTTTCTTCCAGCGCCCAGGACCACGGCCACCGGTTGATCGCTCGGCGCCATCGAGGTGTTCGCCGTGTCGTCACCCTGGGTCATCGGGCTCCGGTCTCGGGACGCTGGAACCTGTCCTTGAGCTGCCCCTTGACGACCTTCCCACCGGCGTTGCGAGGTAGCTCGTCGACGAACTCAACAAAGCTTGGGATCTTGAATGTCGCGAGCGACGTCCGACAGTGAAGTTGCACCTGGTCCTTGTTGATGTCGGTCCCGGGCTTGGCGACCACCACGGCCAGGACCCTCTCCCCGAAGACCTCATCCGGTACTCCCATAACGGCGGCTTCCAGAATGTCGGGGTGTTGATAGAGCACCTCTTCAACTTCGATGGAGAATATCGACTCTCCGCCCCGTTTGATGACATCCTTCAATCGGTCCGCCAGGACGACGAAACCGTCGACCAGCCGGGCGGCGTCGCCGGTACGGAACCATCCGTCAGAGGAATCCAATGCAACGACGTCGCCATCGACCCAGTAGCCGTTGGCGACTTGCGGGCCCCTGACCGTGACCTCTCCCACCTCGCCACTGTCGACTTCGCGGTCCGTATCGCCAGCGAGGATTCGCAACTCCGTCACGGGCAATGGTCGGCCTACGGATTCAGGATGGAGAAGTGCCTCCTCGCCCCCGAGGTAGGAGACCATGGAACACGTTTCCGTCATCCCGTAGCCGTTGCCAAACGACGCCGAGTTAAGGGCAACTCGCATCCGACCAAGCAGTGCCGACGGCATTGGTGCACCTCCGTACAACGCCAACCTCAACGAGGGCAAACCTTCGGATCCGGCGGATTCAAGGATTCGCCACCACATCGTCGGCGCTCCCACGGTCGTGGTGACCGAGTGCTTTCGTACCAGTTCCACCACTCGGTCGGCACTGAACCCATCAAGCAGCACTGCCGTCATGCCCAGATGCACCGCGGGAATGGTTTGGGAGCAGAGTCCGGTCACGTTGAACTGTGGCACCATGATCAACTCGACGTCATCGGCGCGTCGGCCAATCACCTCGGTGCAGGTCACGCTGTTCTGGATCGCGTTGCCGTGGGAGACCACGACGCCCTTGGCCCGCCCCGTTGTTCCCGAGGTGTACATGATGGCCGCGGGCGTGAACTCGTCGAGGGGTTGAGTATCGAAGGAAACGCCAGCGCTCGAGGAGAAGAAGTGCTCGTCCTCACCCTGGAGGATCGCGGGCACGTCCGATAGAGCGCAGGCATCACGTCCGAGTTCCTCCTTGCCCCTGCCGACGAGAAGGAATCGAGCCGTTGATCCTCGAAGTTGTGCGGCGAGATCTTGGCCCGTCAAGCGATGGTTCATCGGGACCGTAATCGCGCCCAAGCGCCAGGTCGCCCAGTACGCGGCCGTCAGAGCAATGCCGTTACCCGCCAGGACGGCCAGCCGATCTCCCGGAGCCACTCCCTTCGCCGCGAGTCCTCGCGCCGTGGCCTCGACGATCGAAGCAAACTCCGACCACGTAACCGTTCGTTCAGCGTCGATGAAGGCGAGAGCGGATCCGCGTCTCGCCACAGTTTGATCGAGCATGTCGACGAGGCTCCCCGGGACGTCGACGTCGTACCGGGCCAATCCATCCACTGAACTGACGCGGGTTCCCAGCAGTTGACTAGGGGTCACGGCGAATCCTCCGTAAACATGTCCGCAAACTGGTCGCGAAGTTCTCGACGCAGGACCTTTCCCGCGGCGTTGCGGGGCAGGGCCTCTACGAAGACGACCGCACTGGGCTTCTTGTACGACGCGACTCTCGACTTGGTGAATTCAATCAACTCGGCCGCACTCGGAGCCTCGTCCGCGGCCACCACCACGGCGATCGGCGTGGCTACCCACTTCGGATGCGGTACGCCGACCACGGTGACGTCCGCGACGCCGGGATGCGCGGCCAGCGCGATTTCCAACTCTGCGGGATAGATGTTCTCACCGCCGCTGACGATCATGTCCTTCTTGCGGTCCACCACGGTGATGAATCCCTCGTCGTCGACCCTCACCAGGTCTCCGCTATGGAACCAGCCCCCCTCGAACGCCTCCTCGGTGGCCGCTTCGTTTTGGTAGTACCCCTTCATGACCGTCGGACCTCGATAGACGATCTCCCCGATTTCGCCAGGGATAACGTCCTTCATCGCCGCGTTCACCACTCGCACTTCGACGTTGACGCAGGCCTTGCCCACCGAACCCATCTTGCGCACCGCGTCGTCGGCCTTGAGAAAGCAGGTGTTCGACGACATCTCCGTCTGGCCGAACGCGTTCACTATCCCCACTGACGGGAAGGTGGAGGTCAGCAGGGCGAGAGTGCTCACTGGCGCCTGTGACGCACCCCACAGGGCCTTGCGGAGCTTCGAGGTGTCGACGCTAGCCACCTCGGGCAGCGAACATATCTGCTGCCACTGAGTCGGTACGAAGTAGCAAATGGTGACGTCGTGACGTTCGATCTGCACCAGTGAGTCCAAGGGATCAAACCCCGTCGATGACGTGATGACGCACGTGCCGCCTAGGTAGATGAAGGGCAAGATGCCGTTCACGCCACCGATATGGAACAGCGGCAGACCGGAGAGCCACACGTCGTCGTGGCGCGCCTCTATCTCCAATATCCAGTTCATGGTGTTGGCCACGAGATTGCGGTGTGTGAGCATGGCGCCCTTGGGCAAACCGGTCGTGCCCGATGTGTACATCAAGAACGACAGTTCGTCCTCTCCGACGATCACGTCTGGTTCCACGTCTAACTCGAGAGCGAGCGCCTGCTCGTAGTTTTCGGCACCCGGCTGAGGGTCGACGTTCAACGTCAGGATGAAGGTCGAACTTCCCGCCATCGCCTCGCGAGCCAGCGGCTCGAGCGACTCATCGACGATCAAACCCACGGCGTCGGAGTTCGTGAGTATGTACTTCACTTCGTTGGGAACGAGTCGGAAGTTCACCGGTACCGGACATGCGCCCAATTTGTGGCAAGCGAAGAAACTCTCCAACACCTCAAGTCGGTTGAGCATCAACACGGCGACCTTGTCGCCGCGCGTGACTCCGCGGCGACTCAGCGCGCCGGCCAATCGGTTCACTCGAGAGTTGAGTTCGCCAAAAGTAAGGGTGTGTCCTTCGAAGACCAACGCCGGCTTGTCCGAGTATCGACGGCTATTGCGAGCCAGGATCTCGCCGAGCACGAGACAGCGACTTCGATCGAGGGCTCGAAGTTCCACGTTCGAGGGAGTCAGTCCAACTTCAGTGGAGTTGGGCTGACGTTGGTTCTTCGTAGCAGACACGCGAACCTACTTCACAACAATGGGATTGACGGGAGAGCCCGAGGCATTGGTGACGTTGAGCGGCGGCGCCGAAACGAAAAACTCGTAGCGGCCATCGGCGGCGCAGGCGTCGGCCAGCTCCTCCAGCCACCACACCTCGCCCAGGGTGAGACCCAGGTCTCGAATCAGACGCGCGTGAAGTGGATACACGTGCTCATAGGGATCCTCAAAGGGTTCGACCTCGACCGCGATGTTGTCCATGGCGAGCGCCGCGACGTCCTTGTCCGCCAGCCACTGAACGCAATCTCGGTTGATGCCTGGTGCTCCGCCTACCCAGTAGGACAACTTGTCTTCCAGCGAGTAGTAGTAGGGAATGTGCCCCGTCCTGATGATGAGAATGTCCGCCTCTCGGACTTCGACGCCCTGGGACTCGCACGCATCATCGAGGTCCTTCGGAGTAATGCCGTAACCCTTCTCGAGCCGCTCGAGTCCCTTGAGCCGGGGGATGTCGAGCAGGACACCACGACCAACGAGGGTGTCCTTCATGTTGTGAATCGAACCTCGCCGGGCGCCGGCGAACGCCTCGACGTTGCCAATCCAGAACCCGTTGAACATGGTGTCGCGATAGAAGAAGTGGGCGATGGCGTCCCACTGGGTGCTCCCTTGCAGCGGCATGAAGATGTAGTCATCGGTGCCTTGGAAATTGGGATACTGCTTTCCAGCGACCGACCCGGCGACGAAATCCGAACCGGTGTAGCCGTACATGTGCACCACTCCACTCCGAGTTGGATGAACCGGTCCCGTGCTATCGAGTGGAATCGCCAAGCTGAACACCTGGCCGGTGCGAACTAGCTTCGCCGCCGCAGCAACCTTCTCGGGAGTCAGCAAATTGACGGTGCCTCGTTCGTCCAATTCACCCCAACGGGCCCAGTTATTCGGCGTGCGATCATTAACGTAACCAACGATTTTGCCATTCTTGTCGACGGTGAAGTTAGGGGGCACCCACTCCTCGGCCCACGACCCATCAGCTTTGCGACCCATAATCACCACATCCTCTCTGATTCCCCAATTTGGGGCCCTGCCACTTCATCGCAACGGCAACGAACTCGCGCCCTTGCGCTCAAACAACTGCTCGACTGACTGGCGACCGACCTTCTTCACCAGTTCCGCAAGGTCCCGAGGACCTACTAAACGAACTTCGCGTTGTGCAAGCTCGGTGACGGTGGGCATTTCGACAGCCGTGTCGGGCAAACACACCGTGCCGCCCCGCTTCACCGCCCGCACCGCATCACGGCCGGAGAGCAGCGATACCACAGCATCGGCCCGGCCGGCCTCATTCAACCCGGCGAGTCGACTCTTCACGCTCGGGTCTCTCGGATCAGAGGCCAGTAGGACGGGCCCCGAATGCACCAGGGTAAGGCCGTCAAGAATTGTTACTCCACCCTCGGGGGCAATAGCGAGTACCACCGCCTTACTTTCGACGCGTGCGCTCAGGAAGGCGCTGACCGCCTTCAACAGACTCGACACTTCCGACGAACTGTGCTCGGCCGGCACCCAACAGAGTGGTTGACCAGCGGTGGGCTGCTCGCACCACACGGTCCATCCCTCTTCGCAGGAGGGGCATCTTCCGCAGGCGTGATCAAGCAACAGATAGTGATCGCCTACTCGCGGTTTGGGGGTCAGCTGGTGCGATGCCACCGGTTCGTCCATCCTTCGCCCTCACAAAAAAATACTCGACTCGATAGTCGATTATCAGAATTCTAAGGACCCCGAGACGCATTGTCAAATGCAACCTCTAGCCTACTCCTCCCCACGAGACTATCCAATTTCTTGGCCGTTTATCAGGTTAAATAGAAACTACGAGGGCGCGGTCCGCTTTCCAATGCGGTGGGATCGTTTTACTCGACTGATTAGTCGGTTTTGTCAGAATTACGACACCGGATCGATTCGTAACCCAAAGTCGTGACGGTGAAGTGCTCGTGGCAGGGCCAGGGGCGATCGACGTCGTATTCATCTCGCACCGGGCACGTTCAGCGTATGACACCGCTCCCCTCCGGATCGATAACCTGCCGTTCGCTTTCGAGCGTCACTCAGTACCTCGCTCCGTCACTCGGGTGCAGGGTCGCCCCCACGGACCCCGCCGCTCTGACCAGCGAGTCTGCCCACTTCGATGGGCAACCTGCGACTCCTGTCGTAAGTGACCGACCCTTCATGGCCGAGCCATCGGTGAAGGATCGGCTAGATCGGCCCTCTACTCGACTGAGTCGAACGCTATTGCTAGCTCCGCGAGTCCGTGGTCGACCAGAAGGCGGAGCGACATCGAACCCTTCGTTGAAGTACGAAGCGTCTCTTAGGTGCCTTGCACGTATGGTGACTCGTTGTTCAAGCAACTCCAGATGACCTCGCCCGGAATGCGACTACGTAGACGGCAGGAGAACGCTCACGCGAACGAGTGAAAGGTGGACGCTAATCTTTTGACAAATGCGACATGAGCCAGCTCCCGCTTGAACATCTCTACCAGGCGGCCACCGACATCGTGAATGAAAAAAAGACCCGTACGGTGCGTCGGCGGCCACCCATCGATGATCGCCGCCGGGAAATCGCTCGGATCGCCGCTGACTTATTCGATCGCGACGGGTACCCCAGGACCACCATGGATGACATCGCTCGGGCCGCGGGAGTTGGTAAATCGACTCTCTATCACTACTTCTCGAGCAAGGATGAGATTCTCTTCTGGATCCACGAGGAGTTCATCGATCACCTCATCGAGCGCCACGAAAAGCGTCTCACGGCCCATCTCCATGCGAGCGTTCTTCTGCTAGAGGTTATGGCTGACATTCTTGAACTGATGGAAACCCATCGGGGCCACGTCCGGGTCTTCTTCGAACACCATCGCGAGTTGCCGACCGCACGAAGAGAAACGATCCGCGCGAAGCGCAACCACTACGAAGCGATGGTCGAAGACATTTTTATAAGTGGCATAGCTTCCGGCGAGTTCCGCGATACTGATCCAAAATTGGTATCGCTCGCCATGTTCGGAATGTGCAACTGGGCCTATCAGTGGTACAAACCTCAAGGAGCGCTGCGAACGAGAGACATCGCCTATTTGTTTTGGAGTTACCTGGTGCACGGGGTCGGCGGGACCGGTACGGAGTCCCCTTCCTAGTCCGACGCGCCGCAGTGGATGATGGTCGACCCGACAAGAGGGCCTTGGTTCGAGCGAGAGACCCCGTCGCACTCAGTGGCGGCGCCCGCGTCCAATTCTGAGGGATCGTTCGCCACCATTTTGAGAACCAGCGGAGTGCTTAGCGCGAATGGTGCTCGAACGTCGAAATCAAAAGAGCTCCCACAGCTGATGGACGTTCTCAATCTCGGTGGGTACGAAATCCCTAATGATTTGGCCGTTCTTGAGCACCACAATTCGATCGGCGACGCGAAGCGCCGCCTGGACGTTCTGCTCAACGAGCAGGACACCAATACCGAATGTGTCAACGATTTTCCGGAGAGCATTCATCGCCTCAGTCACCAGCAAGGGCGCGAGACCGACCGAGGGCTCGTCGAGCAACAGGTATCGCGGCTCTCGCAACAGTGACATGGCGATCGCCAGCATCTGACGTTCGCCACCGGAAAGATCGGAAGCCGAATTGGCAAGATGCTCAAAGAGCGGCGGAAATAATTTCTGTACCACCTCTTCGGAAACCTCGATGCCACTGGTAGAGAGGTCTCGGGCAATCCGCAGGTTCTCCTTTACCGTCAGCGGTCCAAAAGCGGCTCCCCGTCCAGCGTCGGGCACCATGCCAAGTCCCAGTCGAGCTCGCCGCGCGGCGGACTGATGGCGCAAATCGTGGCCACTCATGCTGACGGTGCCTTTGGCCACGCTCACGAGTCCGCACACTGCGCGCAGCAGGGTGGTCTTGCCTGCGCCATTGTGTCCCACGAGCGCCACGAGTTCCCCCGGCAGTACTTGAAGCGTGCAACCTCGAAGTACTTCGCGGCTTCCGTAACGCACGCGTACCTCTTTTAGCTCCAAGGCGTCATCGGTCTTCACCTCAAGCCCCGAAGTACAGTTCGGCCAATTCGGATCGGGCAAAGACTTCGCCAGGTGGGCCCTCGGCCAGGATCTTGCCGCGATCCAAGAACAGGATCTTCTGACAGAGTTCGCGCACCACGTCCAAATTGTGCTCGATGAGCAGAATGGTTCTTCCTTCGTCCCTGAGACGACCGATGACGCCAAGCAACGTTTCAACTCCTCGTCGATCGAGCCCGGAGGCGGGCTCATCCAGCAGCAGCGTCTTCGCCCCGATGGCCAGCAGGCGGGCAATCGCCAGCAACTTCTGGTCGGCGTAGGAGAGTGCTCCGGCGGGACTGTTGGCAGCCTTTTCCAAACCTACGAAGGCCACCGCTTCGCGAGCGGTCTGGCGCGCGACGAAAGAGTGACGCCTGGTGCTCCGGGGAAAGATCAAGGTTCGCACCAACGAGGTCCCTTGTACCGTCTGGGCGTACAACGCGCAGTTCTCGACGCAGTTGAGGGTTGGAAAGACTCGAACGTCCTGGAACGATCGGCCCAAGCCCAGCCGACTAACCAGATACAGCGACGTACCGGTAACGTCCCTATTGGCCAGCCACACGCTCCCGGAATCTGGCTTGAGCGCACCCGACAGCAGATTGAAGATCGTGGTCTTGCCCGCACCATTCGGTCCAACCAGGCCGGTCACCACACCGGCCTGCAACTCGTGATGAAAGCCACTCACCACTTCGAGTGCGCCGAATCGCTTGAAGAGTCCGCGAGCTATGAGCGGTGACTCCGTCTTCACCTGGCCCGACGCAGGCTCGTCATGGCCTGAGTCGCGCACATCAACACCATCGTTGGGCGTCACTCGTCAACTCCCCCACCCTGGTCCGCCGCAGTGAGGCTCGCTCGATTCCTCGATCGAGACAACTGTCGCAGGCCCGAGTTGGCCAGTCCGGCGACGCCATCAGGCAGAAAGAACGCCACGAGGAGGAGGAGCACTCCGGTGATGACCCCGGTCATATACACGGACCAGTTCACAAGATTCAACCAGTAGGGCAGGCTCGCCAGAATCACCGCGCCGATGAACGGTCCGATCAACGATCTGGCGCCACCAACCAGCACCATGGTGATCATCAAGATCGATTCGGTGATCCCGAAGTCCCCCGGGGAGGCGACGTCCAAGAATGAGGTGAAAAGGACACCGGCGACGGCGGCGAGGATGCCGGCCAGGACGAACACGCTGACTCGCAGGGCGTCGGCCCTCACCCCGCCCGCCGCGAGCGCCACCTCGTCATCGGCCATCGCCACCAGGGCCCGGCCGTAGGGCATGCGCCGGATCCAGAGCAATGAACCAAGAGCGATGGCGAGGATCGGCACTATCACGTAGATGAAGTCCATGTTGGAAACGATCTTCCAGCCCAGAATTGTCGGTGAGGGAAAAGCAAACAACCCCGGGGGTCCGCCAGAGAGTGAAGTCCAGTTCACCAGTCCTTGAACAATGACGTATTGGAACGCCAGTGAGGCCACAATGTAGTAGTCACCCCCCAGTCGCAACAGAGGCAGTCCAGTCACCAATGACAGCACGCCGCCAATCACTATCGCGATGGGAATGACCAGGAGAAGATCAGAAGTGATATTGCGTCCAGCGAGCACGGCGTACGTGAACGAACCCACCCCGAAGATTGCGGCCTGGCTGAGGACGAAGATTTGGGCGTATCCCACGACCAGCGACAGACCCATGACGGCGATGCTGTACGTCAGACTGTAGATGACGATGGTCTGGATGATGTAGGTCACAGCATCCTCCTCGACGTGGAGCTCATCAATCCGAGCGGACGAATGAGGATCAAGACCAGGAACGCGAGATAGACAATCACGGTGGCCCAGTCGGCACTGACCCAGAGGGTTATGCCATTTTGAATAACTCCCCACGCCATGGCCACCACGTACGATCCCACCAAACTTCCGGCCCCGCCCCCTAGAACGATCATCGCGGCAATCAAGGTGTAGGTCACGTCAATGACGGGAGTGACCGAACTCGACATCGACTGCATGGTCAGGCCAATAAAACCGATCGCCGTTCCTACCGCGAAGACGCTCCCGAGAATCACTCCACGCCGGATACCCATGACGCTGCCCAGCTCGACGTTCGAGGTAATCGCCCGGAGCTGGCGTCCAAACTTGCTCCACTTAATGATCGCCCAAAGCGTCAGAGATAAGACGAGAGCCGCCGCCACGGCCGCGATATCGAGCGGACTGATCGCGACCTTTCCAATGAATACGACGGTATTCAGGCTGGGAAGATAGAACGTCAGGGGCTGGGGACCGTAGACCCAGGGTATGACCGCTTCGATCAACGTGGCCAGTCCAAGGGCGGCGATGAAGATGGTGGTTCTATTGCGACCCAATCGTTCAAGTGGTGCGTACAGCACCACGTAGACGAGGCCACCGAGGGCCAAGGAGCACATCAGCCCGACGGCGAGCGCAAAATAGATCGACGAACCACTAAGGGAAATAGAGGTAACAAAGTACAGCGCGATCATGATGACCGAGCCATAGGCAACGTGGAAGATCTTGGTCGTGCCGTAGATCAGGTTGAACCCCAGTGCGGCAAGGCCGTAGATGCTTCCGGTAACCAGGCCGTTGACCAAAATTTGCACATATCTCATGGCGGTGGCAACTCGACAGCTCTCAACGCGCGGGAGTCTTCCCACGTCGGCGCAACTTCGGCCCCGGCGTTCGGGCATACCAAGTTCGGGCCACCATTCACACTCGTCAGCATCCTCGTGATCCGCCCCCGATTCATGTTCAAAGTGCGATGAGCCCGCGCATCGCGTCGGCAATACCCGCAACCTGGGGAATGCATAGTTGCTCAAGTTCCGGGTCTTGAGGGATGGGGGTATCGATGGCCCCAAGTCGCCACACGGGCGCATCGAGGGCAAAGAACAGCTCCTCATTGATGCGGCTCGCAATCTCGGCCCCAGCTCCCGCGGTCCGGACGGCCTCTTGAACGATCATTGCCCGTCCCGTGCGCCGCACGGACTCCAAGATTGTGGCCATGTCGAGGGGCACCAGCGTTCTGGGGTCAATAACTTCCACTTCATGACCCTCGCGGGCCAGCAGTTCGGCCGCCGCCAACGAACGATCAACCATCATCCCAGTCGCCACCACGGTGAGCGCATCCCCGGGGCGCCTGATCGAGGCCACGCCGAAAGGGACGAGGAACTCGGGATCGTCGGGCACGTCGCCCTTGACCCTGTAGAGACCCTTGTGTTCGAAGAAGATGACCGGGTTCGGATCGCGGATAGCAGTCTTCAAGAGCCCCTTGGCGTCAGCCGGGTTCGAAGGAAGGACGACCTTCAGCCCCGGTACGTGCATGCACAGAGCCTCGAGGCTCTGGGAGTGCTCCGCGCCGACTCCGCCCAAGAGACCCGTCGGAGCTCTGACGACCGCGGGCAGGGAGAGCTTGCCGCCGTGCATGTATCGCCACTTCGCGAGTTTCCCGAAGATCTCATCCCCGGCAATGAGCAGAAAATCAGCGAACTGCAACTCGGCTATCGGAATGGTTCCCGTCATCGCGGCACCGGCGGC